>ENA-OFCX01000184-OFCX01000184.1-metagenomes-genome-assembly--contig:-NODE-184-length-35387-cov-4.962499_pt1 | contig 35387 bp, 32 predicted proteins | sample MGYA00153384_OFCX01 | MGnify analysis MGYA00153384
TTCCGGCATCCTGTTGCTGGGTTTATCGGCAGCCGTATTCGCCCTCGCAAGGCACGCGTTCATGACGAGTTTCGTGCCGCTGGAGTACCGCGCCCGCGCGCTCTCGACACTCGGTGGCACGTTTCGCCTCGGCTTCTTCATCGGACCGTTCATCACCGCTGGGCTGATCGCGATCACTGGCACGGCTTCGAGCGCGTTCTGGGTGCATATCGTGGCCTGTGTTGGGGTTGTCGTGATGCTCATCATGCTTCGGGATCCGACGACAACGTTCGGCACGGTGCGCACGGTTCGCATTGCCCCACGACACATGCGCGAGGGTGAAGCGCTCATCGAAAGAGAATCTGCCGGGCTGTTTCGCACGATGTTTGAGAAACGTGGCGTGCTGGCACGAATAGGGCTCGGCGCCGCGATCATTACGGCACTGCGCGCAAGTCGTCAGGTCATGCTTCCGCTCTGGGCCGTCAGCATCGGTATCGGCGAGAGCACAACGGCGATCGTGATTGGTATTGCCGCGGCGGTCGACTTCGCGCTGTTCTACACCGGCGGTGCCATCATGGACCGCTTTGGCAGACTCTGGACTGCTGTGCCATCGGTACTTGGTCTCGGCGTCGGACACATCGTTCTCGCCTTCACGCACGACCTCTCGGCAAACACGACGTGGTTCGTCATCATCGCGATCTTCCTGGCACTCGCCAACGGGCCGGGCAGTGGCATCATCATGACGCTCGGCTCTGACCTCGCCGACCCGCGGGATCCGGCACCGTTTCTCGGGGCGTGGCGATTCACCGCGGGCCTCGGTGGTGCCGGGGCTCCACTGATGATCGCTGGCATCACGGCGGCGATCTCACTTTCTGCAGCGGCTGGCGCGGTCGGCGCGGCCGCAGCGACGCTGCTCGCGGCCTGTTTGCCGGACGCGCCACTGGCCGCACCGTGCTCGGACGGCAGGGTGGCCGGGTTCATGCTCGGCTGCGCCACGCCGCCGCGGCCGAGCGCCGAGGCGATGACGGCGCGAAACTGCTTCAGGTCGACCGGCTTGGTGAGGTAGTCGTAAGCGCCGGCCTTCAGGGCCTCGACCGCGTTCTCGGCCGAGCCGTAAGCCGTGATCACGATCGCCTTCTCGCGCCGGCCGTTCGTCTCGAGCCAGCGCAGCAGGTCGAGCCCGCTGCCATCGGGCAACCTCATGTCGGTGATGATGGCGCTGTAACTGCGGTCTTGAAGCCGCAGCAGGGCCTCGTCGACGCTGCCGGCGGTTTCGAGGTCGTAGCCTTCGCGCAGCAAGGTCAGCTCGTAGAGCGTGCGCAGGTCGGGCTCATCGTCGATGACCAGCAGGCTGAAGTGGTTGAGACTGCTCACGGCACAAGGGCTCGGTGGGTCACAGATGCAACGCGGTTTCGGCAAGCGCCAGCGGCCGGCGCTGCAGCGCGATGAAGAACTCGTTGCGGTTGGCTTCGGACGCGGAACGCAGGCGGTAATCGATGCGGGCGCCATAACGCTCGCACAGCTCACGACAAATGTACAGGCCCAGTCCGGTGCCGCGGCTTCGCGTCGAGAAAAACGGCTCGAACAGATAGCGCTCGATGTCGGGCTCGATCGGCGCACCGTCGCTGGCCACGCTGAGATAGGCACGCACCTCGTCGCGCGAGTCGAGCCGCAGGTGAATGGCGCCTGCCGTGGCACTGGCGTGGCGCCGTGCGTTGTCGAGCAGGTTGATCAGCACCCGGCGCAGATGCTCGCCGTCGAACACCACGCCGAGCGGCTGCGGCGGCAGGTCCACGCGCAACACGCTGTGCTCGCCCAGCCGGATCTCGACCGAGCGCGCCCAGTCGCTGCAGATTCCGGCCACCTGCGCGGTGGCGTCGATCGTGCCGGGGTCTTCGGCCATGCCGGGGGCCACCTCCATCACGTCGTCGACGATGCGCTTGAGCCGCTCAACGTTGTCCGAGACCATGCGCATCAGCTGTCTTTGCACCGGATCGACGGCGTCTTCGGCGAGCAGCGCGTTGGCCTGCGAGATCGCCGCCAGCGGGTTGCGAATCTCGTGTGCGATGCCCGCCGACACGCGCCCCATCGCTGCCAGTTTTTCCTGTCGGGTGCGGGCCTGCATGTTGCGCACGTCCTCCAGGAACAGCACGCAGTATTCCTCGCCGACCTGGCGCTCGCGCTGCCGCGTGAAGCGGATGCGCACGCGCAGTGTGCGGCTGGAGGTGGCGTCGAACTGCAGCAGCACGTCGCGCCCGGCCTCGGGCCACGCGCCCTGGGCAAAGGCGCGCTCGACGGTGCGCACCAGCGCCTCCCAGGCCGGCACGCTGCGCAGCTGGAACGGAGCCGGGTGATCCGCGGCGCCGTGCGCCAGCAAGCGCTGCGCGGCCGGATTGATGGCGCGCACGCGGCCGCCGCGGTCGACCACCAGCACGCCGTCCTGCATTTCCTCGATCACCAGGCGGTTGAGTTGCTCCTGCTGGCGCGCCATTTCCATGCTGCCGCGCGCCGCCTGCTCTTCGCGTGCCAGCCGGCCGGCCAGTTCACCCGCCAGCGCCGTGATGACGAAAAAGCCACTGCCGGCCAGCCCCGCCTGCGTCATCAACTGGGCCGCGTCACCACCGGCCAGCACTGTCAGCCAGGCGGTGCCCAGCAGCACCAGCGTCACCGTCGCGGCAGTGGCCAGCGCCATCAGGCGCGGCGTCAACACGCCGGCCATCAGCACCGGCAGCACCAGCAGCGCCACGTAGTTCAGGCTCGAGCCGGGCGAGACGAGATGCAGTGCGGTGAAGCTGACCAGATCGACGCCGATGGTGGCCAGCCAGCGCGGGCTTTGCAGGCGCGTCAGCGGCTCGGACGCGGTGACTTGCGTTTGCAGCCCCGGCAGCAACCACATGCTCACCACCCAGGCCGCATAGGCCACGCACCCCAGCGCGACCGGCAGCGCCGGCCGCTGGCCGAACAGGCCCGCCACCACCAGGGTCAGCACCAGCGCCACGCCGAGCGCAGCGCGCGCCCCGATGAAGGTTCGGTAGATGCGTTCGAAGCTCGGCAGCTCGACCGAGCGCGCTGCGTCGATGGCGCCGTTCAGTGTGTCGGGCCCGGCGTCATGTTCCTCGGCACGGCTGCGCGGTGTGGTCGCCGAGCCGGCCCGTCGCTCGGTGACGCCAGGGTCGACGGCCCCGGCATATTCCGCGTCGGCGTCCGTGTCGGGGCCGAACCACGACTCGGCACCGGCCGCTTCGCCGCGTCGGGTGCGCCGGTCCTGGACGCGACGCTCGGGACGGTCCGGCGTGTTCAGTGCAGGGTCCCCGCCGAGACTTCACGCATCGTGCGGACCGGCAATGCCGCTGGACGGCGCGGCAGGGTTCATGCCTCGCGATCGGTGCGCTCGAACGTTGCGCGGTGCGCCTCGCAGCAGAACATGCCGCCGCGCCCCGGCAAAGCGTCCGGCGCAGGCAGGTGCAGCCCGCATTGCGCGCAGGCCACCATGTCCTCCAGCATGGCTGGCGCGGCCGCCTCAGGAGGCGGGGGCGGGGGCGGTCGCAGCCGCGATCTCAGGCTGCCCCGCAGCAGCCACAACAGGATCGCCACCGCCGCCATCAACAGGATCAATTTCATCGCCAGCCCGATCAGGAAAACGAAGTGCGGTGCAACAGGACCTCCAGCACGAAGCGAGAGCCCACATAAGCCAGCAGCAGCAGACCGGCGCCCGCATTCAACCAGCGGGTGGCCTGCAGGCCGCGCCAGCCAAACCGTTGGCGGCCCGCCAGCAACGCCGCAAAGACGATCCACCCCAGCATCGACAGCACGGTCTTGTGATCCCATCGCCAGGGTTGCGCAAACCAGCCACCGAGCACGATGGCCGCTGTCAACACGATGAACCCGGCCCAAACAAAATGGAAGGTCAGCCGTTCCAGGCGCATCAGCGGCAAACCCGGCGGCGCGGCCGAGACAACGTTGCGCTTGACGCGCATCTGGCGCTCGGCCCGGTTGAGCATCGCCCCGTGCAGCACCGCCACGCCGAACAAACCATAGGAAGCGATGCCCAGCAACCAATGGACCGGCGCCCAGCGCGACGTCTGCTGGCCGAGCAATTCGCCCGGGAACAGCCACGCCAGGAGCACCGCCAACAGTCCGAGCACTGCCAGGGTACGTCGCGCGCCGGGCAACGGCACCAGGCTGCTCTCGACGATGTAGACCGCCAGCACCAGCCAGAGCGTGACCGACAGTGCTGGCGCGAAGCCGAACCGCGCGCCCACCTGGTCCGCGCCGAAGCCGACGATGTCCACCACGATCGCCACCGCATGGGCCAGCCAGCCGGCCATCATCACCGAACGCAACTCGCCGCTGTAGCCGTCGCGCATGCGGGCCGCGGCCGCATAACCGGCCAGCGCGAACACACTCGGCACGCCCAGCGCGAGCATGCCGGCGGTCAATCCCGTGCCTGCCATACCGTTCGGTAAAATCATCTCTACAGTGTACTTTCGCGCTCGCGGCACCCCGCGGCGACAGCCCATGGCCTCCACCCTCACCGACCGGCTGAGCCGGCTCGTCAAAACGATGCGCGGCCAGGCCCGCATCACCGAAACCAACGTGCAGGACATGCTGCGCGAGGTGCGCATGGCGCTGCTCGAGGCCGATGTCGCCCTGCCGGTGGTGCGCGATTTCATCGCCCGCGTGAAGGATCAGGCGCTCGGCGCCGACGTGGTCGGTTCGCTGTCGCCGGGGCAGGCGCTGGTGGGCATCGTCAATCGCGAGCTGGCGGCGACGATGGGCGAAGGCGTGGCTGATATCAACCTGGTGGCGCAGCCGCCGGCGGTGATCCTGATGGCCGGCCTGCAGGGCGCGGGCAAGACCACCACCACGGCCAAGCTGGCCAAGCACCTGATCGATAAGCGCAAGAAGAAAGTGCTGACGGTGTCGGCCGACGTCTACCGTCCGGCCGCCATCGAGCAGCTCAAGATGGTGACCAAGCAGGCCGGGGCCGAGTGGTTCCCGTCCAGCGCCAGCGACCGCCCGCTCGACATCGCGCGCGCGGCACTCGATCACGCGCGCAAGCACTACTTCGACGTGCTGCTGGTCGACACCGCCGGCCGGCTGGCGATCGACACCGTGCTGATGCAGGAAATCACCGAACTGCATGCGGCGTTGAACCCGGTCGAGACGCTGTTCGTGGTCGATGCGATGCAGGGTCAGGACGCGGTCAATACCGCCAAGGCGTTTCGCGAGGCCTTGCCGCTGACCGGCATCGTGCTGACCAAGATGGACGGCGACTCGCGTGGCGGCGCGGCGTTGTCGGTGCGGCAGATCACCGGTGCGCCGATCAAGTTCATCGGCACCAGCGAGAAAATCGACGGCCTCGAGGTGTTCGACGCGCAGCGCTATGCGGGGCGCGTGCTGGGCATGGGCGACATCGTGGCGCTGGTCGAGGAGGTGCAAAAGGGCGTCGACATGGCGGCGGCGCAAAAGCTCGCCGACAAGGTCAAGTCGGGCGACGCTTTCGACCTGAACGATTTTCTTTCGCAGATCTCGCAGATGAAGAAGATGGGAGGGCTGTCCGGCCTGATCGACAAGCTGCCCAGTCAGATGATGGGCAACAAGGCGCCCGGGCAGGCTGACATGGACCGCGCCGAGCGCGACGTGCGCCGCATGGAAGGCATCATCTGTTCGATGACGCCGCTGGAGCGTCGCAAGCCCGATCTCATCAAGGCCACCCGCAAACGCCGCATCGCCGTCGGCTCGGGCGTGCAGGTGCAGGAGGTCAACCGCATGCTCAAGCAGTTCGAGCAGATGCGCGACATGATGAAGAAGATGAAGGGCGGCGGCATGATGAAGATGATGAAACGCATGGGCGCGATGAAGGGCCTGGGCGGGTTGGGCGGGCCGGGTGGTCCGCGCGGGCCCGGCGGCGCGCGTTGAACGTGGTGGCCGCTTGGGCGTGACTTTCGGCGCACCGCCGCACGCCACCGCGCGGCAAACCCCCGAATTGAAGGTTGACCGTTTGCCGGCCCGTGCCTACGGTGATGACATCGTGTCATTCGCCTGTTGCAGGTCTGCTCACCATGGTCGCCGAAGAATGGTTTGTCGCTGCGCCAGCGCTGTTGTCCGCGCTCGCCGTGGCGGTCTGGTGGTTTCGTCACCGGCGCCCGGCCCGCCTTGCCGATCGCGTTGCTGAGGGCCTGAACCCCGGCGCGTTCGGTCTCTCGCCACCCCAGGTGATCGAGCCCCGGCTGGAGCCCGAGCCCGAGCCCGAGCCCGAGCCCGAGCCCGAGCCCGAGCCCGAGCCTGGGCTCGAGTCCGAGCCTGAGCTTGAGCTTGAGCTTGAGCCTGAGCCTGAGCATCCCGCGCACCGGTTGCTCCGCTGCGGTTTGCCGGAGCAGGTCGTGCTGGCGCAGCTGCCGCTGGCCAGCCTGCTCGAACTGCCCGGCGATCCAGCCTATCGCGAATGGCTTGATCTGGGCGCGCCGCAACTGATCGACCTGGTGGTGTGCGACGCCGCGTCGCGCCCCATTTTGGCGGTGTCGTTGCGCGGCAGCGCTTCGGTCGACACCCGTCTGGCACGCGAGCGCCGTTCGCGGCTGGCCCAGGTGCTCGAGGCGCAGGGCATTCCATTGCGCATCTGGGACGTCGACGCCTTGCCCGGCATCGAGGCGGTGCGCAGCCTGGTCGCGGTGCGGCAGATGCCGAGCGGCGCCGCGTCGGGTCTGCGGGTGGTGGCGAGTCAGGTAACGGCTCACCGCCTGCCGGACTGGCCGGCCCGACCCGGCCATGCCATGCCGAGTCCGGCAATCAAGAGGGTCCGGGCGTTGCCCGATGGTCGCTTGGAGGCCGCAGAGCGGCCGGCATTCAATCCAGCAGTGCCTGAGCAAACTCCCGCGCGTTGAAAGTCTGCAGGTCTTCGAGCTTTTCGCCCACGCCGATGAAGTAGACCGGCACCGGCCGGTTCCGCCCGCGTGACCACAGCGCGATGGCCGCCAGCACGCCGCCCTTGGCCGTGCCGTCGAGCTTGGTCACGATCAGTCCGGTGACTTGCAGCGCCTCGTCGAACAATTGCACTTGGCTCAGCGCGTTTTGCCCGGTGTTGCCGTCCAGCACCAGCAGCACCTCGTGCGGCGCGCCTTCCTGCGCCTTGCCGATGACGCGGCGGATCTTCTTCAGTTCCTCCATCAAATGCACCTGCGTGGTCAGTCGGCCGGCGGTGTCGGCAATCACGACGTCACAGCCGCGCGCCTTGCCGGCCATTACCGCGTCGTAAGTCACCGAGGCCGGGTCGCCGCCCTCCTGGCTGACGATCTCGACCTGGTTGCGCCCGGCCCAGACCGCCAGTTGCTCGCGCGCCGCGGCGCGAAACGTGTCGGCTGCGGCCAGCAGCACCTTCAGCCGCGCTTCGGCCAGGTGGCGGGTCAGCTTGCCGATGCTGGTGGTCTTGCCGGCACCGTTGACGCCCACCACCATGATCACCGTCGGCGCCGTCGGCTGCAGTTGCAGCGCACTTTCCAGTGGCTCCAGCAGAGCGGCCAGCGCGTCCGCGAGCAGGTTTTTAACGGCGGCAGGGTCGGTGCACTTGGCTTCCTTGACGCGCCGCTTCAGGTCGTTCAGCAGGTGGTCGGCCGCCTTGACCCCGGTGTCTGCCATCAACAGCGCCGCTTCGAGCTCCTCGTAAAGCGCATCGTCGATCTGCGTGCCGGTGAAGACCTGCGCGATGCTGCTGCCCGTTTTGCGCAGGCCTTGGCGCAGCTTGTCGAGCCAGCGCCGACGGGTGGGCTCGAGCACTTCGACCGCTTCGGCGACTTTGACAACTTCCGCGCCCGCCGGCACCGCGGCTGCGGTGGGTTCCGGCGGCAGCGCCGACGCAGCCGCCTCGGCGGGCGAATCCGTGACCGCGGGCACGGTAGCCGGCGGGGTCTTCTTCTTGAAGAAACTGAACATGGGGACGGGTCTCGGGTGCAGATCTCGAATAGAACAAACCCGAAGTGTGCGACGCCCCGGCACGGCGAGCCCGTCGCGAATCACCGAATCGCAGCGCTATACAATTATGGGAAAAGGCGCTTTAGCTCAGTCGGTTAGAGCGACGGAATCATAATCCGCAGGTCCGGGGTTCGAATCCCTGAAGCGCCACCAGAAGCTCAAAGGGGTCCATCAGCAATGTTGGACCCCGGTGTTTTTTGGAGCGCGTCGGTGATGGCCAGCTCGGTCTGGAGCTGGTCAGCCAGAAGCGGTAATGCGGATGGCCTTTGGGCAGGTTGACAGCAGGCGGCACTAGGCGCCACTTTCAAGACACTCGCGGCAGTTCGTTTATCGCCGACCCCAGGTCCGCAATGGCGTCGAGCGGCATTCGGGGCATTCAAGGGCTTGAGCACGATATCGGGCACCCGCACGGACTTCAAATGGTCGATCAAATCGCCTTCGCAGGCGTCTGCCATCTTTGCCACGGGAATGTTGCCACTCGAGGCGAACCGGGCGACGCGCAGATCGCTCAGCAACTGCAACGCCAAACCGTCGCCCTCCAGCGCCATCATCAGCATTTCGAATCGGTGCAACTCGAGCAAGCGCTCGGCGGCTCCAGCGCTGGTTGCCTCGTGAACATTTTCGAGGCGCAAACGTCGCGCAGACAGGCCACTGTGCCGCGCAGGAGCGAGGCGGGCTCCAGCAGTAACAACGCTGGTACGGTCTGAACGGTTTGCATCAAGGGGCATTGGCGCGTCTTTCCAGCGCTGCGACCGCCAAATCACGCAGGGTGTGCAGCACGCGTTGATCGATAAGGTCGAAAATACGCGGTTGGGTGTCGAGCAGGCACAGCGTACCCAGCACCGGTCCGAGAGACAGGCGCAGCGAAGCGCCCAGGTAGAACCTCACGAATGGCGCGCTGGCTGCCCCAGGTTGTCGAGAAATCGTTCATCGGTCAGCGTGTCGGGGATCAGAAACAAGCCCCGCTCGCCAATCGCCTGGCCGCAAAACGAGGTGTCTGGCGCTGTTTCGCAGACGTCGATGCCGACGCGCGAATTGGACCAGTGGCGGTTCTCGTCCGCCAGGCTGATCTACGCCATCAGCAAGTCGAACACATCCGCCGCGAAGAGCGATGCGGTCCAAGCGATGCTCGGGCGGCGTGTCGAAAATCATCAGAAACCGCAAGGCGATCAAGCGTTCTGCGTCTCGGAATAAAGCGGGCGCCAAGATCATTCAACCGGTCTGGTCCGCAGATCGCCATCTGCGTTTGTTCGGACAAGGACTGTCGGCACCTTCGAGCAGGGCTCAAGGGCGGTCCGCAGCGCTCATCGCTGGGGCGGTAGCCGCGCTCGACTTCCGCGACCCGTCGTTGGGCGCGGTTCCCGCGCAACGTCAACGACTGCTGTTGCCGCCTCGACCGACGCCGCCGTGGCTGCTGTCACCGCCGTGGCTGGCCTCTCCGCCCTTGCGTCCGGCCGCGGCGGCCCGCCCGGGGTCGTTCTTGAAGTTGCCACTGCTGGCTTCCCCGCCCTTTCGGCCGGCTTCAGCGGCTCGTTGGGGATCGTTCTTGAAGTTCCCGCCGCTCATGCCGCCACCCTTTTGACCGGCTTCGGACGCGCGTTGCGGATCGTTTTTGAAATTGCCGCCGCTCATCTCGCCGCCCTTCCGGCCTGCTTCAGCAGCGCGTTGCGGATCGTTCTTGAAGTTCCCGCCACTGGCCCCCCCGCCCTTGCTGGCGATGTCGCGTTGCCTTGATGGATCCATCGATGCGAAGCCGCGGCTGGAAGTGCCGCTGTCCTGCGTCTTTTGTGCTGTCATGGCGTGTGTCCTCGGAGATTGCGGACACCTTCCCCGGCAAGTGACGTGCCCTGTCCTGCCGCCGCGCGAACGGTCTGTGACGGCTTGCGCCGGTCGTGCTCGGTGCGGCACCAAGCGATCAGATGCAAATCCGGTGTGGCACGACTTGCAGCCTGCAATGCGCAGGGCCAAACACACGTCGCCACAGCCATTTGCAAATGAGAAGCACTATCATTAAGATTGACGCAACATTCTGGAGATTTCGCCATGACCCGTTTTGCCTTGTCCGTGTGGGTGTGTGCCTTGGCGCTCGTCGGTTCGGTGCACGCAGCCGAGCCGGAGATGCAGCTGAGCATCAAGAACCACTTGTTCGAGCCGGCGGAGTTGAAGGTGCCCGCCGGGCAACGCATCAAGCTGGTCGTGCACAACCGGGACAGCACGGCCGAAGAATTCGAGAGCCCGGCGCTGAGCCGCGAGAAGATCATCCCGGCCGGTGCGAAGGTGTCGATCTTCATCGGCCCCCTCAAACCGGGCCGCTACGCTTTCGTCGGTGAACACCACGAAGCAACCGCCAAGGGCACCATCGTTGCCGAATGATTTGAAGGACACCCAGCCATGTTCAGCGCCACCGTCATCGTCTTTCGCGAGTCGCTCGAGGCCGCGCTGTTCGTCGGCATCGTCGCCGCAGCGACACGCCAAGTGGCTGGCCGCGCCCGCTGGCTCGGCGCTGGCGTCGGTCTGGGTGCGCTCGGCGCCGTCGTGCTGGCGCTGATGGCCGAGCAGGTCAGCGGCTGGTTCGACGGCATTGGTCAGGACCTGGTCAATATCGGCGTGCTGTCGTTGGCCCTGGCGATGCTGTTGTGGCATTGCATCTGGGTCAGCACGCACGGCAGGGAAATGGCGGTCGAGGCGCGTCGATTGGGCGTGTCGCTGCAGCAGGGCGACCGCAAGCCGTGGGCGTTGCTGGTGGCGGTGGCGTTGGCCGTGTTGCGCGAAGGCGCCGAAACGGTGCTGTTCGTCAAGGGCGCCATGACGGGTGCGCAAGCCGGGGCGTCGCAAGACGTGTTGATGTCTGGTGCGCTGGGCCTCGGCCTGGGCGCCGCGGTGGGCATGGTCATCTACTCGGGCCTGGCGCGCATTCCGACCCGGCAGCTGTTCTCGGCGACCAACGTGTTGATTGCCTTGCTGGCCGGCTCGATCGCCAGCCAGCTCGCACGGGCTCTGTCGCAGGCCGGGCTGGTCGACCTGTGGGGCACGCCGCTGTGGGACAGCTCCGCCTGGCTCGCGTCTGAGTCGCCGCTCGGCACGCTGTTGCACGCGCTGGTGGGCTACGACGCGCACCCGTCGGGTCTGCAGCTCATGTCGTACCTCGGCGTGCTGGCACTGATCTACCTGGGCACATTGATGTTGAACAGGAAGTCGGCATCGGCAATGTCTGCGCCGCTTCGCCCGGTGCCGGCGCAACGCGCCTGAGGCGCGACGACACGCGGCCAGGCGCAGCCGCGCCGGGTCAGGCAGGCAGCGGTTCGAACGCCAGCAGGTCCGACTCGAGCGGTTCGAACTCCGCGTCGAGCAGCGCTCTGAGTTCCGCGCCGCCAAGCACCTCGCATTCGAGCAGCCGCTGCGCCATCGCGTCGAGCTGGCAGCGGTTGCGCGCCAGCAGCGACTGGCTCTTGCGTTGGGCTTCCTCGAGCAGCGCGCGCGCCTCGTGCAGCACCGCGGCCTGGATGTCCGGCCCCAGCAGTTCGGCGGGCACGCCGGCCACGCTGAGCAGGCCGAACGACTTCGAGAATCCGAGCGAGCCGACCATCTTGATTGCCAGCTCGGAGGCGCGCTTGAGGTCGTCCGACGCGCCGCTGGACACGCTGCCCTGCACCAGCAGCTCGGCCTCGCGGCCGCCCAGCATCATCGCCAGCCGGCTGCTCAACTCACCTTGCCGGTACAGCGGATCTTCGCTGTCGCGCGTCATGTAGGTCACGCCGAGCGCCTGTCCGCGCGGTTCGATCGTCACGCGTTCGACCACTCCGGCGCCGAGCCAGTGGCCGACCAGCGCGTGGCCGGCCTCGTGGTAGGCCAGCCGCTGGCGCGTGTCCGCGCACAGCAGGTCCTTGATCGGCGACACCTCGCCGCCCAGCTGGTGCGTCTCGATGGCGCGCAGCAGATGTTCGGCCGTGACCGAGCTCGCGCCCGTTTCGGCGGCGCTCGAGGCCGCCTTGTTGACTGTGTTGGCGATGTCGGCCGGCGACATGCCCGAGGTCATGCGCGCCAGCACGGCGCTGTCGGTCAGGCCGTCGTGGCTGATCTTGCCGATGTACAGGCCGAACAGGTCGCGCCGCTGCGGCAGCGTCGGTAATGTCAGCCGCACCAGCATGTCGAACCGGCCGGGGCGGCGCATCGCTTCGTCGATGTTGTCTTCATGATTCGTGGCGGCGACCACCACCACGTTGTCGAGCGCATCGAAGCCGTCCATCTCGACCAGGACGCGGTTGATGATGCGGTTCAGCTCCGACTCGGCGCCGCCGCCCTCGCCGCCGCGGCTGCGCTTGCCGATGCCGTCGACCTCGTCGATGAACAGCACGCAGGGCGCGTTCTTGCGGGCCAGCTTGAACAGCTCTCGCACTTTGGCCACGCCGGCGCCGTAAAACATCGCGGTGAAGTATGAGCCGTCGACCGAGATGAAATTGGCCTGGCTCTCACCGGCCAGCGCCTTGGCCAGCAGTGTCTTGCCGGTGCCGGGCGGGCCGACCAGCAGCACGCCGCGTGGCGCGGCCGCGCCCAGCCGGGCATAGCTCGACGGATCGCGCATGAACGTCTTGACGCGGTTCAGCGCGGCCTTGGCCTCGTCGTTGCCGATCGCGTCGGCAAAGCGCGTCGCCGGGCGCACGGCCAGTCTCGATGCCGCGCCGGCCATGCCGCCCTGCAACTTCGGAATCAGAAACAGTGCGCCGATCACAGCGCCCACCAGCAGCAGCGGCGACAACACCGCCTCGATGGTGTCGAGCAGCTGGCGTGTGGCGGTGCGCAGGTCGGCGTCGACCCGCACCAGCGCGAAGCCGGCCTCGGCGCTCTTGTCGCCGATGCGCTCGAGCGGTGTGCCGGCGCAGCCTTGGGCGGTGCAACCCGGCATCACCGCGCTGGCTTTGTCGCCGTTCTTGAGGGTGTAGAGCACCAGCCCCGGCTCGGCAGCCACCAGTCCGACGACGGCCAGGCGGCCGGTGTCCATCGCGCGGCGGAAGTCGGCCACGCTGGCCTGGCGCGCCAGCCAGGCCTGCGGATTCGTTTCGAAGCGCAGCGCCTCGGGGTTTTTGCGCTCGCGCGCTTCCTGCCGGGCCTGGCCCTGCAGCAGCAGCATGCCGCACACCAGCATCAACAACACGGTCAGCGCGACGAAGATGCGCGGGCGGGCGCGTGCGCCGCTGAGCAATTTCTGGAACGGATTCATGGGGTGCCTGGGGTTCGAGATCGACGCGGTCGAATCTTTACTATCGGAGCAGAGAGGCCTGCACTTGAACGACGAAAGGCACGCGTTCCAGGTGCATTTACGGCGCCTTTCCAGCGCCACCGGGGCCGCACGCTCGGTGGCGGCACAAAGCCGCTTGCGGCATGCCGCGTCCGTTCGCGGCCAGGCTCGATAACTTCGTGCTCGAACTGCTGGTGCCCGGGCCGGTCTACATCCCGCTCGAGCAACTGTTCCCGCTGCATGCGCTGCGCGTGTTCCGACCCGGCTGGCAGAACGACCTGAAGCATTTTTGCGTCGGCCATGCGGACGTTCAGTGGCTGTCGTTCGCCGGCACGATTCCGGCACAGGCGCTGTTCGCCCGGGCGGTGCACCTGGACTTCCAGCAGGCGGTGGCGGCACAGCCGCTGTCGCTGAAGCGGATCGTGCTGATCGTGCTGATCGACCTCACCACCTCCTGGATCCACCGCGCCTTTCATCAGGTGCCGTGGCCGTGGAATTTCCACTCCATCCACGATTCCAGCCGCTGTATGGACTGGCTGGTCGGCTCGCGCATCAACGTCGTTGATGTAATCGTGACGCGCGCGCCGCGTTCCTGCCGATGTTCATCCTCGGCGTGGCGCCAGTGGCGCTGTAGGCCTGTCTCGTGTTCGTGCCGTTCCACGCCGCGTTCATCCACGCCTCCGTGCGCTGGCAGTTTCCGGTGCTGCGTTGGCTGATCTGGACGCCTGCCTTGCACCACTGGCACGACACGTCGGATGGAGAAGGCATCGACAAGAACTTCGCCAGCTCCTTGCCGCTGTGGAATCTGTTGTTTGCCACGGCGCGCCTGCCGCGCCTGCCGCGCTTGCCACGCCATTGCCTCCGGAACTACGGCACCGCGAGCTTTCAGTGCCCCGAGACCTATTCCGGCCAGCTCACCGGTCTGTTTTACCGTCGCGGCAGAGCGGCCGCGTGACGTTGGCTCACAGCGGGCAGCTTGGTGCTGCCGAGCGAACCATCCGCCATGAAGGTCGCGCCGGCCAAAAAGAACTTTCTTGGGTCGGCGCGTTCACGACGGCGGTGTGGAGGTGTGGACGTGTGGCGGTTGGCGGCGCGCGCAATCTTCACGGACAGCGCTGCCGACGGCGCCAACCCGATCACGGCTTGTGATCGCGCAGGATCGCCTGAGTGACCATTTCCCGGCTGATCTGCCAGCGCGACAGTACATGGTCGTACACAAGACGCTCACCCGGCGCGATGTTGCCATCGGCCGTGATCACTGCCGCAGCGAAGCGGCAGACGTGCAGCCGCAACTCCGGTTCGACCACGGCATCGAGCACGTCGTTCAGGTAGCGCATGTCGTGCGCGCTCAGCCACGAGCGCTGGCCCAGCGGGCCACCGAAATCGTCGAGGCATTGGCGCGCCAGGTCGATGAACCGCTGGCGCGACACGCCCAACCGGCGAAAGGCATCGAGCTCGTCGAGCGCCTGGATTTCGCGCTCGTCGACATGTCCGTTGGCGGCCACCATGATGGCCAGGGCCTGGGCGGCAGCCTCGGTGGGAATTTCTGTCCGTGCAGACATGGTCATGTTCCTCGCCGCTTGACCGGGCTTGTCGACGGGTCGTCGGCGAATCTCCGGCTCAGTGCAATCTGTGATTCTCGACAGCCCGTGCACGGGTGCCTTGAGCAGCCGCAAGCGCGTTCGTGTGGTGCGGGTCCGGCACCAACAGCACGCGAGTCGGATGCCATGGCGAAGCACAGCTGGGCTCGGCTCGGTGGGACCGGCGGCGAGTTGAAATCGGGTCGGCGCCCGGTTGGCGCCGGGCCGGCGCGGGTTGGGTGTGTGAGGCGCTGCCAAGCCACTGACCGCAGCCCTGGCGTGCCGGTCCGTGATGACAAGACCTTCGGACTGCTGCGCCGCAGCGGTCAATCCTTGACAAGCATCTCTTCGGGCTGACGTCCGGCCGCCAATGCAGCGAGAAACCAGCGGGGACGCTTGCCGTGTCCGGTCCACGCATTGCCGTTGCCATCGCGAAACTTGATCGCGCCGGGCTTCTTCAATGCCTTGGAAGTCGACGCTGGCTTGGACGAGCCCGTCGTCGACTTGCCCGCCAACGCCTTGCCGGCATAGCCCAATTCGCTCGCAGTCAGGCCGTAATGTTCGATCGCTGTCTTGATCCGGCCAATCACGCCTTGTCTTTCCTTGGCCTCGATGGTTTGCGCTTGCGACCGCAACATCGCAATCTGCTCGTTGATTTGTTTGAGTGACTTCGCCATTTGCGCAATCCGAATTGACTGAAAGACGTGAGGATATCCCGTGAACGGGGGAATGGCGTCTACTCGTGGTTTGTTCGACTCATTCCCGCACAGGTTGGCGTCGCGCCTCATAGAATCCGGGCGCCGCGGCAACCGCATCGGCACAGACCAACCTACGAGACTTCATGGCCACCGCAAAAAAGACACTCCCAGCCGTATCCGTCAAGCAAGCCAAGGCGCCCGCGCCGAGCAAGGTCGCAACCCCGAAGGCAGTCGCGGCCGTCAAGCCCATCAAGACGGCATTCAACAAGACGTCGTTGATCGCCCACGTGGCCGAGCAGTCGGGCGTCGACGCCAAAAGCGCCAAAGCCGTGCTGGCGGCGCTGGAAGCGGCCATCCTCGCCTCGGTGCACAAGAAAGGCCTCGGCGAGTTCACGCTGCCTGGCCTGTTGAAAATTTCGGCTCTTCATGTGGCGGCCAAGAAGAAGCGAATGGGCAAAGACCCATTCACCGGCGTGGAGCGTCAATTTGCGGCCAAGCCTGCATCGATCAAGATCAAAACACGCGCATTGAAGAAGCTCAAAGACGCCGCGATGTGATCGGTAAGAAGCGCAGCGCGTGGCCATGACAAGCCATGTCGAGTCGCCGATTGCAGGGCGTCCGCTGGCTCATGCAACGCGTTGAGCGGTGCGCGGCCAGCGCGCCGCAGCGTGAGTGCAACGGCAGGCGACCGGGGACACCCGGCTTGCCCGGCCTGCCGACACCGTTCTGCTCTTCGACATTCGTGATCAGCCGACCCGCCATGACCTGCGTGAATCCCGGCACCGGCCGGCTTGAGCACATGATTGACAACGCGGTGGCCTGCGCCCGCTCGTTTCCGTCGCCCGTTGATTGGCGCGACCAACTGACGTCGATCGGGGCCTGATCATGTCAGCGCGAAGCCGGTCCGCCGTGGGCGCAGCGATGTGGCGGTGCGCCGCTTGTGGGCGTCGTCGGGTGCCACTTTGAAAGCGCCGTTGATTGCGTCGTTGAAAGCGCCGTTGAGAGCGGGCGACAAGGTGGTGCTGACGACTCTCGGCACGGCGGGTGACGTCTATCCGTTCGTCGCCATCGCGCAGCGGTTGAAGGCACGCGGCATGCGACCGGTGGTCGCCACCTCGTCGTTTCACCGGCCGCTGGTCGAATCTCGCGGCATTGAGTTCTGCCCGTTGGCCCCCGATGAAACACAGCTGCTGCACGACCTCGGCGAGCCTTTCGAGGTGCTGATGCGGCGCGTCATGCACCCGATTTCGGGGCCGCGCTTCGGCATCACCCGCATCGTGCTGCCTTATCTGGCGCAAACCCACCGCCAGCTCGAAGCCGCGTGCCGCGACGCGGCGCTGCTGGTCTCGCACACCTACAGTTTCGCCGCGCCGCTGCTGGCCGAGCGCACTGGCATCCAGTGGCGCTCGTTGTGTTTGCAGCCGCTGACGTTCCTGTCGGCGCACGATCCCGCCGTGCTGTCGGCACAAGTCCCGGTACACCGTTTACAGCCGTGGCTGGGGCCGCAGCATTACGCCAGGCTGCTGCGCATGGTCCGTTTCGCCACGCGCGGCTGGATGCGGCCGGTGCGCCGGTTGCGTCGCGAACTCGGGCTGCCCGAGACCCGGCTGCACCCGCTGTTCGACGGACAGTTCGCACCGCAAGGCGTCTACGCGATGTTCGACCCGTTGTTGATGCGTGACACACGCGATCTGCCGGTCGCGGTCCGGTTCGCCGGCTTCACGCATTTCGACGGCACCGACGCACTGCTGCCGGCGTCGCTGTCCGACTTCCTCGACCGCGGCGACGCGCCGATCGTCTGCACGCTCGGCACGTCGGCGGTTCATAACCCGGGCCACTTCTACCAAGTGGCCAGCGACTGCTGCCGTCGGCTCGGCAGACGGGCCGTCTTTCTCGGCAGTCCGCAAACGATGACGCCGGGCCTGCCCGACGACCAGTGGGCGGTTCCGTGGGCATCGCACCGCGCCTTGTTCGCGCGCGCTGCGTTGGTCGTGCACCAGGGCGGCATGGGCACTTGCGGTCAGGCGCTGCGCGCCGGCGTGCCGCAACTGGTGGTGCCGTTCGCCAACGATCAGCCCGACAACGCGGCGCGGCTGACGGGTCTGGGCGTGGCGCTGTCGCTGCGTGTGTCGCACTTGTGCGATGCGTCAATGCACGGCGCGCTGCATCGCTTGCTGCATGAACCGGCCTTTGCGGCGCAGGCCCGAGACGTGGCAACGCGCCTGCTGCCGCAGGATGGCGCAGAGACCGTGGCCGGCTGGTTGAGCGACGACCCCGCAGATCCGGTCGCGAGGTCCGGCACCGACGACGCGCTGGCAGCGCCGGCCGCTTCCGCTTCCGCGGTCGCGGGAGATCGCGCATGAACGCGGGCTGCCAGTCGAAGTGGATTCGCCAGAATCGGTGCGTCGATTGCAAGGCGGGACGTCAACACCGCTGACCTGCTGTCTTCAGGTGATGCCGGTGCACGCGCATGCAGCGCTGCAGTTTGTCAGCCCGGCGCTGGCGCTGGGTTGCGCAACTCGGCGTCGAAAAGCGCCAGCGTGCGTTGCCACGCCAGCGCGGCGGCCGCCTCGTCGTAGCGCGGCGTGGTGTCGTTGTGAAAGCCGTGGCGGGTGCCCGGGTACGTGTGGCTCCGGTGGCGCACGCCGGCCGCGGTCAAAGCTTGTTCGTAGGCGGCCGCGCCGGCGTTGACCCAGTCGTCGGTCTCCGCGTTGTGAATCAGCACGGCCGCCTTGATCCTGGTGGCGTCGGTGGCCGAAGGTTGGCTGCCGCCGTAGAAAGCGACTGCCGCGCCGAGCCACGGCAGGCGCACCGCCAGCAGGTTGGCCATCGCGCCGCCGTAGCAGAACCCGACAACGCCGACCCGGCCGTTGGCCTCGGGATGGCCGCGCAGCCATTCGGCCGCGGCGACGAAATCCTCGCGCGCCTTCGGCTGGTCCAGCTTGGCGAAGTTCTCGCGGGCCTGGTCTTCATTGCCTGGGTAGCCACCGAGTGGAAACAGGGCATCAGGCGCGAAAGCGACGAAGTTTTTGAGCGCCAGCCTTCGGGTCACGTCTTCGATGTGCGGATTGAGGCCGCGGTTCTCGTGCACCACCAGAACCGCGGGCAGGTTGCCCGTGACGCCCAATGGCTGGGCCAGATAGCCGCGCCCCTGGCCGTGACCGGCCGGCGAATCGAACTCGACAAGGCGCGTGACCAAGCGCGGATCGTTTGGAAGGACTTGCTGGGCCAGCGCAAACCGCGGGCTCAGTGCTTCGAGCAGCATCGCCACCGTCATACCGGCGGTCGCGTAGCGCGAAGCGCCATCCAGAAAACCGCGCCGATCGATGCGGCCATGGACATAGTGGTCGAACAGCCGCATCACCTCGGGATCGAAATCGCGGACGGTCAGTTGAGACATGCACAAGCTCCGGGTCGGTACCGGCCCAGTGGTCGGCCGGCGCTGCAAAGTGTCGATGAAATCGGGCCGCTGATGCGCCGGATCAGGCAGATCGTCCCGATGCCACGGCAGCTGCAGGGCGAGCGCGGCCCCACCCATGCCGACGACAGTCGCCTTGAGCGTTGAGTCAGCGCCGGTTCACCGGGCAGGTGTTGATGCCCAGCATGGAATACAGCGGGCACATACCGATCGCCCCTGTGAGGATCGGAACGATGCCGATGTAGCCCCAGGCACCGATGGTGTCGGTGGCGGCCAACCCCACCAGCAACAGGCCTGCCGCCACGCGCAGTGCACGATCCAGGTTGCCTTCGTTCTTTTGCATGGTGATCTCCGGTGAGGTGATGAGGCTCGTGTCTGCCAGCGCATGCTCAGCCGCCTGCACACCGGGCCTGGGCTGATCGCGCCGACTGAAATGCTTGAATTGACGGAGACAAACCCTGACAGGTTTGCCCCAGTCAGTCCTTGCCGAGGTCGCGGAGTTGTCCCGAGTCGAGCTCTTGCAACAACCGGCTCAGCGCGTCGGTGTTTTGTGCGCCTTCGGCGCTGCCCATCGCGTCGGTCAGCACGTCGCGGATGTCGGTGGCCGTCACCAGCTCCATGTCCCAGTCGGGAAACAGCCGCTCGCGCGATTCCTCGCTTTCGCTCAACGACACCACGTTCTCATGGCGCGGATCGGCCCGCAGAATCTCCATCAATTGCATGACGTTGTCGCGCGGGCCCTCGAGCCACTGGAAAAAGATGCCACTGCCGAACACCAGCAACCCGGTGATGCCGCGCTCGGGGTTGCCGCGCCGCGCCGAGTCGATGATGCGCGCCACGTCGGCGTCGCCCACGCCCGCGGCTGCGCGGCTGCAATAGACCAGGTTGAAAAGCGGCGGGTAAGCATGGCCGGAGCCAGGCTCATCGCCGTATGACAGTGGCATCGCACTCATGGAATCGCTCCGTCGAAAGTTGTCGCGCATCGGCACTGCATCGGCAGCGCAGAATATCGCACGCACGGCGCGGCGCGCCTCACTCGTTCTTGAACAGCCCCTTCTCCTTCATGCGCACCAGCCGAGAGCGCGGCACCTTGCGCGTTGGCGTCTGCGCCTCGCGAACTTCGTCCAACGGTTCGGTCAAGGGCGCTCGAATGCCCGGCGTCGGGATCGACAGCTCGGCCGGGTCGATGCTGTCGGTCAGCACTGGAAGCCGCCGTACCGCGCTGCGCATCTCGCGCATGAACATCTCGTGCGCGTCGATATCGGGCCCGCCGGACTGCGTGTCGCCGCCGCCCAGGCCGTGGTCGACCAATGGCTCGGTGACGGGTGTTGAAGGTGCAGCCAGTGCGGCGGGTGCGGCCGGTCGGGAATGATGGGCAGCGGCAGTGCGCCCGTCCGACTCGTGCGCGGGCTGCAGCCCCTTGCGCTTTTCCTCGCTGAGCGCTGGCGCCTCGAGCGGCATGGCTGCTGCCGGCGAGACGCGGTCGAGCCCGTTCCCGTTCCCGTTCCCGTCGGGGGATGCCAGTGCGTCTGCCGCATGTGACTGCAGCCGCATGCGTTCCCAAACCAGGCCGGTGGCGGCGAGTTGGCGAAAGCGCTCTGCGCGAGACGGGCTGCTGCCGATCGAAGCCAGCATGTCGTGCAGTTCCGGATGGACCTCGCTGTCGACCTCGAGCTGCAACGGGATGACGGCCATCGCTGCGCGCCTTGCAAATCCTTCAGGCGCTGGCCGTTCGATCTTCCGCCATCGCCTCGCCGATCATCTGAAAGCCGCGCACGTTGGCCGACATCGGGTCGGGCATGATGAACACGGGAATCGCCGGGAAGCGTTTGGCCAGCACATCGCGATAGCGTTCCGGGTGACCACCCACCAGCACCATCAAGTCGATGATTTCGTGCGCATCGCGCAAGCCGTCGACCATGCGGTTGATCGAGTCCTCGACCACCGTCATGATGACCGGCTCCAGATGCTGCAGGTCGTGCGCCACGCCAGACAGCTTGACCGGTTTGCCGTTGCGCAGCGCATCGTTGATGCGCGGCATCACCGCCGGGCCGAGCGGGCGGCCGACCTCGGCGACCAGCGAATCGAGCACCGAGCGCACCACGCGGTGGCGCCCGGCGTCGGACGCCGCTCCGCTGGCGCGCGGATTGATGCTGCCCTGCTGGATCAGCAGCCAGTCCAGCGTGTGTTCGCCGGGATCGACCATCAACACCGACAACTCGTCCAGCGCATCGCCACTGGCCAGCGGCTGCAAGGCGCCGGGGGTGCGTGAGATCACGTCGTTCAGTGCGTCCAGGTGCTCGTCGAGAGCCGCGTAGCCGCCCATCGGCTGGGCCTGCACCAGCACCCGGCCGACCCGGACATGGCGGCCGTCGCCGACCTCGATCTGACCTTCGTAATGAGCGCGCAGGTGGTCGCGGCGTTTGCTGTCGTTGTACTGGTTCACCGGCAGACCCAGCACCAGCACGTCGATCTCGGCATCGCCGGCTTCGAGCATGTAACGCAGCGCACCCTTGGTCAGCGCCTCGTAGATCGCGCCGCGATAGAACTCGTCGGTGACGTCGCGCCCGAAACTGCCGCCCGCCTGTGCCAGCCCGACGTCGCGGCCGACCTCGTAGCTGGCGCCGTTCACCGGCACGTCGAACGTGTCGCGCCGTCGCGTGCCCAAGGTGCGCACCGCGCTGGCGTCGGCCGGGATGGCCATCGACGGGAAGCTGATGAACGCCACGCCATCGGCATGGCGCACGCTGGCCTTGACCAGGCCGAACCCGACGTCGATGGCGCGCACCACGGCGGCTTCGGGCGGGGCGCCAGGCCGGATCTCGGAAACGACTTCACGCACCTTGGATTTCGCGGCGTTGGACATGTGCAATCTTTCGGGTTGAGGTTCAGCGGCAGCGATGCTCACCCTTGCACGGGGAACGGCGGCGCGGCCACGAGGCGCAGGCGGGAAATGACTTGACTGTTTTCAGTATATCCACCAGTCAACGTGTGAAATATCAGTTCGACCGCGTGTTGACGCCAGGCCGCCCCTGACCGACTCCCAACAGGTATCAGCGGTGAGCTGCGTTCGGCCGATGTGAAAGAGCCTGCGAGACGCCGGGGCCGGCCAGCGACGCCACGACCGCCGAACGGCCCGCACTGCCGCCGATGTTGTTGCACACGTGAGAGAGGCTGCTCTGGCTGGCGCGCCAAGTCGCGGGCGGTGCCATCGAGAACGTCCACCGCATCCAGACTGTGAATCGCACCGAGACCACGCGGTCGGACCGGCTCGGCGTGAGCGGCATCGACGGGCTGAGCCTGGCGGCGCGCGACGTGACGGTGGCACCGGCGGCGATCGCGGCGATAGCCGCGTGAGCCGCGTGAGCCAGTCGCGCCAAGCGGGCGATTCGAGCAATTCGAGCCACCGCGCCCACGCGGGCCATTCGAGTGTTCGAACGATTCGAGCGATTCGAGCGATTCGAGCCACGCGGGCCATGCGAGCGACCGCGGGCGCTTCGGCTGAGTCAGCCACCCGAGCGACCTCGGCCGCGCCGACTGCCAGCCCACTGCGTTGCGTCAACTGCGTCGATTCAGTACCGCTTCATCAGCCCCAGCAGACCGCGCATCAGCGGCCGATACGGTGGCGTGAACAGCGCCATGCCGTTCAGGCGCGACTGATGGAACACGCCCTGCATCTGGCTGAAGGTGTCGAAGCCCCACTGCCCGTGGTAGCGGCCCATGCCCGAGGCACCGACGCCGCCGAACGGCAGGCTTTCCTGCGTGATGTGCAGCAGCGTGTCGTTGACCGTCACGCCGCCGGCGCGCAGCGAGCGCAGCGCCTGCGCGGTGCGCGCCCGGTCGCGGTCGAACCAGTACAGCGCCAGCGGGTGCGGCCGCGCGTTGACGAACGCGATCGCGTCCTCGAGCCGGTCGTACGGCACCAGCGGCAGCAGCGGGCCGAAGATCTCGGCCGTCATCGCGCCGCAGTCGGTGGGCGGGTCGATCAGCAAGGTCGGTGCGAGCCGGTGTCGCGCTTCGTCGCGCACGGCGCCGTCGAACAGCGGCTCGATGCGCGCACCACGTGCCGCGGCCTGGTCCAGCTCGCCGGTCAGGCGCCGGTAGTGCTGCGGGTTGACGATGCTGCAGTAGTCCGCATCGGCCAGCCCGCTCGGGTGGCTGCGTCTGGCCTGGCGGTGTGCTGCCTCGGTGAACGCTTCCAGGCTCGCGCGCGGCAGCAGCACGTAATCGGGCGCGATGCAGGTCTGCCCGGCGTTGATCAGCTTGCCGGCCAGAATGCGTTGCGCCGCGTGCGCCAGCGGGTAGCCGGGCGTGACGATGGCGGGCGATTTGCCGCCGAGTTCCAGCGTCACCGGCGTCAGGTTGGCCGCTGCTGCCGCCATCACCTTGCGCCCGACGGCGGTCGAGCCTGTGAACAGCAGGTGATCGAACGGCAGCGCGCTGAACTGTGCCGCCAGGTCGGCGCCGCCGGTGACGATGCAGACCTCGTCGGCCGCGAACGCCACCGCGCACAGGCGCTGCAGCAGCGCCGACAACGCCGGCGTGAACTCCGACATCTTCACCATCACGCGGTTGCCCGCCGTCAGCGCCGCCACCAGCGGGCCGATCGCCAGGTACAGCGGGTAGTTCCACGGCACGATGATGCCCACCACGCCCAGCGGACGGGGCACCACCTCGGCGCGCGCCGGCTGGAACCACTTCGACACGCCGGCGCGGCGCGGCTGCATCCAGCGCCGGCCGTGACGCAGCGCGGCCTTGAGCTCCTGCAGGCTCGGCCAAACCTCGGCCAGCTCGGTCTCGATGGCCGGGCGTCCGCCGAAGTCGGTATCGATCGCGGCGATGAATTCGCGTTCGTGCCCGACCAGCAGGCGCTGCAGCCGGCGCAGGCGGTCGGCGCGCAACGTCCAGTCCGGAAAAGGCGCCAACTTCACCGCCAATTGCAACTGGTCGAAAGCCAGGCGCAACTCGCCCGGCAGGTCTTGTGAGTTCATGGATTCATCCTTCCAGGTTCGTCCTGGTGATCGGTATGCGGCGTGCAACGATCGCCGGAGGCTTCAGTGCGTTCATTGGCGCGACAGGGCGATGAAACGTTGGAGTGATTTGGCGAGCGGACCCTGGAGCGGGAGCGCGGTAAGGCGGCAACGCCGTAGCGCGGCAGAGCGGCAGCGCGGTAGCGCGGTAGCGCGGTAGCGCGAAAGGGGCCACAGGGCAAACGGGCGACAGAGCAAACGCCGCGACAAGACGAGACGCCGATGGGCTGATCGAACGATCGAGCGATCGAGCGATCGAGCGGCCGGGCGATGCAGCCGCACGGTGACCGGCACTGCGTCACGCAGCCTGCGGCAGCGCCATCTCGCCGGCCGGCGCCGAATTCACGCTGACCGGCAGCCGGGCCTGCCGGTCCTCGGCCACCCACGCCGCAGCGCGCTCGGCGATCATGATCACCGGTGCATTGGTGTTGCCGCCGACGATGCGCGGCATCACCGAGGCATCGACGACGCGCAACCCCTCGAGCCCGTGCACGCGCAGGCGCGCGCCGACCACCGCGTCGGCATCGCTGCCCATCCGGCACGTGCCCACCGGGTGATAGATGGTGTCGGCATGGTCGCGCACGAATCGCTCGAGCTCGGCATCGGTGTTCGCGCCGGCCGAGATCGCTCGTTCGTGCCCGCCGGCGAGATGGCGCTGCCGGAGCCGCGCCAAGGCAGGCTGGTTCAGCAGCTCGCGCATCCGCCGGTAGCCCCGCACCAGCCGCGCCGTGTCGTTCGGGTCGGCCAAAAAGTTCGGGTCGATGCGCGGCGCCGACAGCGGGTTGGCGTCGGCCAGGGTCAGGCTGCCGCGGCTGTATGGGCGCAACAGGCACACATGGCACGAATAGCCGTGGCCGAACACCGTGGCGCGGCCGTGGTCGATCAGTTTGCCGACCACGAAGTGCAGCTGCAGGTCGGGGATCGGCTCGTCGGGGCTGCTGCGGATGAACCCGCCCGCCTCGGCGAAGTTCGACGTCAACAGGCCGGACCGCTGCTGCCGCCACTGCCTGACGCCGCGCGCCATGCGCACCATGCCGCCGGCGGACAGTCCGAAGCTGTCCTTGAGCATTGCGCCTTCGACCACCGAAACCACGTCGATGTGATCGTGCAGGTTGCGTCCCACGCCCGGCAAGGCGTGCAGCAGCGGGATGCCGTGCCGCTGCAGTTCGTCGGGCGCGCCGATGCCCGACAGCAGCAGCAGTTGCGGCGACTGCAGCGCGCCGGCCGACAGCAGCACCTCCAGGCGCGCCCGAACGGTGACTTGCTCGCGCCCGCGCAGGCCCTGCACGCCGACCGCGCGGCGCCCGTCGAGCAGCACGCGGGTCGCCTGCACGCCGGTCAGCACCGTCAGGTTCGGCCGCTTCAGGTGCGGTGTGAGGTAAGCCTTGGCGGCGCTGAAACGCTCGCCAAGGCGGTGCGTCACCTGGTACGCGCCGATGCCTTCCTGCTGCGCGCCGTTGAAGTCGGCATTGACCGGCCAGCCCGCCTGCCGACCGGCCTCGATGAAGGCTTCGACCAATGGATTCGGGCTGCGCAGGTCCATCACGTTGAGCGGCCCGCCGACGCCGTGGTAGGCATCGGCACCGCGCTCGTTGTGTTCGGCCCGCCTGAACCACGGCAACACGTCGTTCCAGCCCCAGCCTTGGTTGCCCAGCGCCGCCCAGTGGTCGTAGTCGCCCGGGTGGCCGCGCGTATAGATCATCGCGTTGATCGAGCTCGAGCCGCCCAGCACCTTGCCGCGCGGCTGGTAGCCGCGGCGGCCGTTCAGGCCGGGCTGCGGCACGGTCTGAAAGCCCCAGCTGCTGGCCCCCGTGCGCGCCATCAGCGCCAGCCCGGCGGGGCAGTGGATCAGCACGCTGGTGTCGGGCGGGCCGGCTTCGAGCAGCGCCACCGTGACGGTCGGGTCCTCGCTCAGTCGCGCTGCCAGCACGCAGCCGGCGCTGCCGCCGCCGACGATCACGTAGTCGAAGTCCAAGGCCATCTCATGTTCCCTGTCTCGAAGGTCATTCGGGGCTGGCGCCTTCAGGGGCGCGGCACGACGCCGCCTTGCGTGCGATCGATGTGGCCGTCGACCAGCCCGTGGCGGGCCATCAGGCGATGCCGTTGTCCGGGCGCGAAATTGATGCGCGAAGGGTCGCGCCCGACCGCCTCGACCAGCCTGTGATCCATCAACGCAAACCACAGCGGCGGCACGTAAGCCACCGTGAACATGCCGAAATAGCCATTCGGCAGCTGCGGTGCCTGCTCGAAGTGGCGCAGCGACTGGAAGCGGCGCAGCGGGTGTGCATGGTGGTCGGAGTGTCGCTGCAGGTGAAACGTGGCCCAGTTCGAGAACAAGTGGTTGCTGTTCCACGAGTGCTGCGGCTGGCACGGCTCGCAGCGGCCGTCGGCACCGCGCCGGCGCAGCAGGCCGTAGTGCTCGATGTAGTTGGCCGAGGTCAGCTGGAAGTTGGCCCACAGCGACGCCGGCAGCAGGAACAGCAGCACCTGCGGCCCGAGCCAGAGGCACAGCGCGCCCCACAGCGTCAGCGTGACCAGCGCCGGCTGCAGGATTTCGTTGCGCAGCGACCAGTGCGGCAGCCCGGCGGTGTGCAGGCGGGTGCGTTCGAGCCGCCAGGCGCGGCGAAAGCCGCCCGGCATCTCGCGCAGCACGAAGCGCCAGATCGACTCGCCCATGCGCGACGAGGCGCAGTCTTCGGGCGTGGCCACGTCGCGGTGGTGGCCGCGGTTGTGCTCGATCGTGAAATGGCCATAAAAGGTCGGCGCCAGGATCAGCCGGGCCAGCCAGCGCTCCAGCGGCGCGCGCTTGTGGCCCATCTCGTGGCCCAGGTTGATGCAAAAGCCGCCGATGCCGCCGGTGGCCAGCACCAGCCCGAGCTGTCCGACCCAGGTCAATGGCGCCGTCTGGCTGAACCAGGCCGCGTAGATGAAGGCGCCCCACAGCAGCGGCACCAGCGCAAAGGTGACGCGGCGGTAATACGGGTCGGCCTCCAGCGCCGGCACGGCCGACTCGGGCGGGTTGCTGGTGTCGATGCCCAGCAACAGGTCGAGCAGCGGCGCGACCCCGTAGACAAAAATCAGCGGCACCCACAGCATCAACGTGACGGGATGCCACTGCCACAGCAACGGGCCCGCCGCCACCGAGACCGGCACCAGCAGCGACAGCAGCCACGCGGCGCGTTTGCGGTCGCGGTACGGCGCGGCCGGTTCGAGCGGCGTCCCCGGTGCGGGCAAGGTGGTGGGCATAGGTTGCGTCTTTCTACGTTGTGGCGGGCGGCGCCGGTTTCGCTCCAACGCGGGAGCGCCGGCCTGACCGATGCAACGGCGCGTCGGCGACCAGTTGCGAGTGTGACCAGCCGTCGCCCGGCACGCTACCGATACCGCGGCCATCGAATCGTCATAAAGTGCCACCATTCGCAGGCTCCTCACCGCTCGGCTTGTTTTGCCCGCCCACTGGCAGCGCGCCGAAAGTGCCGTTCTTGAACTTGCACCGACATGCCCAATCCGCCCGTCCCGACGCCGCCCGACACGCTGGTGCATCCGATCTATGCGCGCTTGCTGCGCATGCTGCTGCAGCAATCGAGCGTGGACGGCGACCGCGTGCTGGCCGCGGCCGAGCTCGACTGGGCCACCCTGCTGGCCGATGACCGGCGGCTCTCGCGCGACACCGTGACGCGGCTGGTGACGGCGGCCATTGGCGCCACCCACACGCCGTGGCTCGGGCTCGAGTTGGGCGGCCACGCGCCGGTGTCGGCGCACGGCGCACTCGGCTACGCGGCGGTCACGGCGCCCCGGCTGGGCGCCAGCCTGGCCGTGCTGGCGCGCTATGCCGCGGTGCGCAACGACGCCTACCACTGGACCTTGCAACCGACCCCGGGCGGGGCCGTGATGCAGGCCATCGAGCGCATCGATTGGGGTTTCGCGCAAGGCTTCGTGGTCGACACCGTGTTGTCGGCGCTGCTGCGCCTGATCGAGGCGGCGCTCGGCGCGTTGCCACCCGGGCTGGCCGTCGACCTGCCGATGCCGGCGCCGCCGTGGTCCGAGCAATACCGGCGTTTCGCCCCGGTCGAGATCCGCTTCGCGCAGCCGGCGCTGGCGCTGCGCATCGGTGCCGCCGCGATGGCGCTGCCCTGCCTGGGTGCCGATGCACGCGCGCACGCCGCCGCCTGCCGGGACTGCGAGGCTGAACTGGCCGAACTGGCGCAACTGGACGGCGTTCAGGGTCGCAGCCTGACGCAGCGCGTCGCGGCCGTGCTGGCCGAGGCACCGATCGGGCGCTATCCGCAGCAACGCGAGGTGGCTGCCGCGTGCGGCGTGGCGCCGCGCACGTTGATGCGGCGGCTGCAGGCCGACGGCACCTCGTTCCAGGCCCAGCTCGATGCGGCGCGCCAGGCGCGTGCGCTCTGGCTGCTGCAGCACACCCGGCTGAGCGTCGAGGAGATCGCGGCGCAGCTCGGCTTCGCCGACACGTCGAACTTCAGCCGCACGGTGCGGCGTTGGTTCGGCAGCACGCCGCGGCAGCTGCGCAGCCGGGGCTGAAGGCGCCCGACATTCGGCTGGCGCTCCCACCGGGCCGATCGCACCGGGCCGATCACACCGGGCCGATCGCACCGGGCCGATCGCACCTGCACGGCCGGCGTGCGCGCCAACCCAGCGGCCGATCTGGAACACCGGGGCGTCGCCACCCGCACCGCACCCCGGGTTCGGCAGCCTGCCGTGCAGCGCACCCCGAGCACGGACCAGGCCGTGCAGCGCCCCATGAACGGACCATGCGGTGCAGCGCCTCACACACCGTCCATGCCGTGCAGCGCCCCATACACGGACCATGCGGTGCAGCGCGTTCTCCAGGCGCGGAGCATGTTTTGCATTGCGCCCCGGGCCCGGTGTCGCCCCGACGCCTCGTGCGGGCCACCCAGGCCCCCTCACAATCAGAATGTGCCTCGACGCGCGCCACCGATCCGGAGCCACAGCATGAACACACTCGACCGCCGAACACGGGTGCGGGCTCCGGTGCATTGCCAAGCCCGGCGCGCCCCGGCCAGAGGCCCTGGCCGCTCGATGTTTCACACCGCCGTGGGCAGCACGGGAACAGCCCGATGAACGCCGCGCTGGACCGCTTCAGCCTGCGCGGGCGCCTGGCGCTGCTGACCGGATCGAGTGCGGGCATCGGCCTCGCGCTGGCGCGCGGCTTGGCCGGCGCCGGCGCAGCGGTCGTCCTGAACGGGCGCGATGCGGTGACGCTGGACCGCGTCGCCCAGGCGCTGCGCGCCGAGGGTGCGACGGTGCACAGCGCCGCGTTCGATGTCGGCGATGGTGCGGCGGTGAGCGCCGCGGTCGAGCGCATCGAGCGCGAGCTGGGGCCGATCGACATCCTCGTCAACAACGCCGGCATGCAGCGCCGCGCGCCGCTCGAGCAGCTCAGCGAGGCGCACTGGCACGAGCTGATGCGCACCAACGTCGACAGCGTGTTCCTGGTCGGGCAGGCGGTGGCGCGCTGCATGATCCCGCGCGGCCGCGGCAAGATCGTCAACATCTGCTCGGTGCAAAGCGAGTTGGGACGCCCGAACATCGCGGCCTACACCGCCAGCAAGGGCGCGGTCAAGATGCTGACCAAGGGCATGGCGATCGACTGGGGCCCGCACGGGCTGCAGGTCAACGGCCTGGGACCGGGCTACTTCAAGACCGAACTGAACCAGGCGCTGGTCGAGAACCCGGAATTCAGCGGCTGGCTGATCAACCGCACGCCGTCGCGGCGCTGGGGCGAGCTGGACGACCTGGTCGGCGCGGCGGTGTTTCTCGCCAGCGCGGCATCCGACTTCGTCAACGGCCACGTGCTGTATGTCGACGGCGGTGTCACCGCCACTTTGTGATTACGTGCCGGCCGGGCGCGGCACCAGCCGCTCGTATTCGTTGCGCACCACCGCGTAGCACTCGCAGGTGCGACGCTCCAGACCGGGCCGGTCGAGCACCGTGATGCGGCCGCGCGCATAGCGCAGCAGGCCGGCCTGCTGCAGCTTCAGCGCGCTTTCGGTGACGCCCTCGCGGCGCACGCCGAGCAGACCCGCCATCAGCTCTTGCGTCATCGCCAGCTCCATGCCCTGCTGCCGGTCGAGTGTGAGCAACAGCAGACGGCACAGCTGCTGGTCGAGCGAATGGTGGCGGTTGCACACGGCGGTCTGCGCCATCTGCGTGATCAGCGCCTGCGTGTAGCGCAGCATCAGGTGCATCACCGCGGCCGACTCGTCGAAGCGCTGCTTGATGAACGGCCCGTCGATGCGGTAGGCCTGTCCGGCGTTTTGCACCGCCGCGCGGCTCGGCGTGGAGCCGCCGCCCATGAACAGCGGAATGCCCAGCAGGCCTTCGTGGCCGACCATCGCGATCTCGGCCGACGCGCCGTTTTCCATCACGTAAAGCAGCGACACGATGGCCGTGGTCGGAAAGTGCACGTGGCCGATCAGGCCGCCCGGTTCGTGCAGCACCTGACCGCGCGTCAGCTCGACCAGTTGCAGGCGCGTCAACCAGTGCTGGCGCTCGGCTTCGGGCAGCGCAGCCAGCAGCCGGTTCGTGCCCGGACCCGGCGCCGCCGTGGCGGTCAGCACCGTGCACTCATGCGCGGCTCGCCGGCCCTGGGTCCGGCAGGGTGTCGCTGCTGCCGTCGGCGGCGGGCGCCACGATCAACGGCAAGGTGACGATGAACTGGCTGCCCAGGCCGCTGCCTGCGCTGTGCGCCGTCACGCTGCCGCCGTGCGCCTGCACCAACGCGCGCACCACCGTCAGCCCGATGCCCACGCCGACGCCGTTGAAGCCCAGCGCCTGCATGTCCTGCACAAACGGGTCGAACACCTGCGGCAGCGCCTGCGCGGTGATGCCGATGCCCGAGTCGGACACCGTCATCACCATGGCGTCGCCCTGGCGCACGACCATCAACCCGAAGCGGCCACCATCCGGCGTGTACCTCGAAGCGTTGTCGAGCAGGTTGGTGACGATTTGCGCGAGCCGCACCGGGTCGCCCCTGACCATCAGCCCGCCGGCTGGCAGGTCCATCGACACCTGCTGTTGACGCATCGCCGCGCCGATGCGACTGGAGCCAATCATGGCCTCGAGCAGAGGCACCATGTCGACCGTGACCTGGTCGAGGTGCAGGGCGGTCGGGTGGGCATTCGGTGGGGCGTTCAGTTCGCCGACCAGGCGCGAGATGTGCGCCACCTGCCGCTCGACGATGGCTTGCACGCGCGGGAGCAACGGGTCGTCGTCGCTGACTCGCCCCAACATTGCCGCAGCGATGCGGATCGGCGCCAACGGATCGCGCAACTCGTTGGCCACCACCGCCACAAAGTCCGACTGGCGGCGCTGCGCTTGCTCGGCCGCGGTCAGCAGCTCTTGCGTGCTGAGCGCGGACAGAACCAGCTCTTCGTCGGAGCGCCGTCGCAGCCCCTGGCGGCGGTCGAGTTCGGTGCGCACGCCCGGCAGTTGCTCGGCACGCCGGGCGCGCGGCGGTACTGCCAGGGGTTCGGACGGCAGCTCGGCGTAGAAGCCGTAGTGGCCTGGCGCCTGACGCTTCGCGCGGTACATGGCGAGGTCCGCGCGTTCGATCAACGCATCGGCGTCCTCACCGTCCTCGGGATAGATGCTGATGCCGATGCTGGCAGCCACGTTCAACGCGTGGCCGGCGACGACCGCGGGCGCGCCCAGTGCCGCGATCACCTTCTCGGCGATCTGGCCGGCCGACTGCGGCTGCGCCACCTCGGAGAGCAGGATCAAAAACTCGTCGCCGCCGTGGCGGCTGACGGTGTCGGCCGCACGGACCGAATTCGACAGGCGCTCGGCCACCAGTTTCAGCGCTGCGTCGCCGACCGCATGACCCAGCGTGTCGTTGATGTGTTTGAAATTGTCCAGGTCGACGAACAGCAGTGCGACCCGGTTGCCGTGGCGCCGAGCGGTGGCGATCGAATGCGTGAGCCGGTCGAGCAGCAGCACGCGGTTGGGCAGTTGCGTCAGCGTGTCGAGCTCGGCCGAACGGGCCACTCGGTCCAGCGCGGCCGCGGTCGACATGGCATGGCTTTGCGCTTCCAGCGCCGCCACCACCAGCTGCTCGTTGGCCGCCACCAGCTGCGTGGTCTGGTTGCTGTCGAGCCTGTTTTCGGCCCGCACCACGTCCTGCAACAGCCGGATCAGCACGGCACGCATCGCCTCGATCTGCCCGCCCAGCCGCGCCACGTTCTGTTCGGCGCTGGCCTTCGAGGCGGCCTGGCCGTCGATGGGTTCGGTCATGGCTTCAGCCAGACACCGTGCTTCGACTTCATGGTGTGTTCTCCGGAACCGCCGAATTCAGGCCGGCCCGTTTGCGCGTCGGCCGGCCACCGAGCAGGCCTTCTTCGTTCGGCAGCATGTCGCCGATGTGAATGCCAGCGTTGTCGATGGTGAACTGGCGAAGCTCGTCGGAGTGCGGGCTGGAGCGCAGCTTGATGACCGCCATCACCCGCAGCAAGCGGCTGTTGAGCTCGATGTAGCGCTGCACGATGATCGCGTCGGTCAGGAACGCCGCACCATACGGACTGAAGCGCAGATCGGTGTATCGATCTTCGAGCTCGGAGGTCATCAGCACGCTGACGCCGGCGTCGGCCAAGGCGCGCACCAGACGCAGCAGCGAGGTGCGGAAATCGTCGCGAAAGGTCGGCGCCAGCGACAGCTCGAAACCCGACAACGAATCGAGCACGACCCGGCTGGCCTTCAGTCGAGTGATCTCGGCCATGATCTGGCGCATCACCTCATCGATCGATCGATCTGGCGCGCCGCTGTCGACGACGCCGACCTGATCGGTGCCGATCAGGTCGATCAAGACGCGGTTGTGGGTACGCTGCGGGCTTTGTTCGAACGCCGCGAACACGCCGGTTTCGCCGCAGCGCGCGCCCTCGGCCAGGAAAGACGACGCCAGCAGGCTCTTGCCCGACCCCGACGGCCCCGCGACCAGCAGCGAATAGCCGCGCGGCAAGCCACCGTGCAACATCTCGTCCAGGCCCGGCACGCCCAACTTCACGCGTTCAGACAACGGCGCCCGGGTTTGCACCGGCGGGCCCACCATCAGTCTCGCGGGGGCGAACACCTCGATGCCGGACAGGCTGATGCGAAACGTGTGCAAGCCGGGCAGCGTCGACTGGCCGCGCATCTTCATGATTTCCATCTTGCGCACCATCGAGTCGCGCTGCACGCTCTGGCGCATCCAGATCAGCCCGTCGGCCACCGTGAACACCGGGTTGGAGTCGATCTCCGAAAAATATTCGCCAATCAGGAACGTGGTGGCCTGCCAGCTCGTCATCAGCATGCCCAACTGCTGCACGAACTGCTGCAGGTTGTTGCGCGCGTGGCCTTCGCTCTCGCTGGCCAGCGTCACCGAGCGGAACGAGTCGACGAACACGAATGCGGGGTTGTGCTGCGACACTTCTTCGATGATGCGACGCAGCACGCGGTCCAGATCGCCGGATATCGCGTCCTCGGACAGGTTGATCGGACGCACCCGATGGCCGATCGCCTCGGTGTCGAAGAAATCGAACTGCTGCTGGTAACGCAGCATTTTCAGCGGCGGCTCGCCCAGCACCGTGAAGTACAGCGCCGGCCGCTCGTTCGTGGCGAGCGCGAACATCATCTGGTGGGCCAGCGTGGTCTTGCCGCAGCCCGGCGGACCCGCGATGAGATTGAACGAGAACTCGGGCAGGCCACCGCCCAGTACCTCGTCCAGACCCGGAACCCCTGTAGGAAGCCGGTTGATTGTCACTTTGGTGCTCATGGAGAAGGGTCCTGAGTGGGGCTGCCACTGGAAGCATGGGTCTGGGCCGGCCGGAGGAGCCGTTCGGTCAGCGAAGCCCCGATCAGACTGACCAGTAAATCATGAAAGGTCTGCAAGAACGCATTGGCCGCATCGGTCGCGATGGCACCGCTCTGGCTCGCCAAGATGGCGGCAAATGTGGCGATGTCGGCATCCCGTCGAACGCCATCGCTGAGCGCGGCGGCCATCCAGGGGTGCGCGTCGCCAGTGACTTGCAGGCTTCGGCGATAAAGGGCATCGACGCCACGCGTCCCCACGACAGGGATCAGCGAGAACTCGATGTCGGCCCAGATCGCCACAGTGGCCGCGGCAACCTCCGATGCACTGGCGCCCGGCGCGGTCCGACCTGCCAAGAGGCCTTCGGTCCCCACCGGATCTGGTCTGTCCATGCGTAGATTGCCCTAGAGTTCCACGTCATCGTAAGCCGTTAATGCAACAAGCACGGCATCGTCATGGCGCAGATTATGTTGCGGCGCAACTGTCTTGACATTCGACATTCAGCCGAGCTCCCAGTCTTGCATTCTGATCCCGTGCTGGCGTCTTCTATTGGAGTACAGACATGTCCACCTGCTCAATTAAATTAAACGCGTTCTGGGTTGCCACGGCGTTGTGCCTGTCTGCCGCCGGTGTCGGGGCCACCGAATATGGCGTCGTCGTCTCGTCGACCCCGGTCGTGGCTTCGGTGCCGGTGTCTCAGCGGGAGTGCTTCGAAGAACCCGTGTCTTACCAGCAGCCGGGCAGCGGCGTCGGTGCGCTGTTCGGCGCCATCGCTGGCGCAGCGATCGGCAACACGATCGGCAGCGGCGCCGGCCGGGCCGCCGCCACCGGCTTCGGATTGGTCGCGGGCACCGCCATCGGTGACCGGCTCGAGGCCAGTTCGGCGCCGCCCGGGTCGTACGGTGTGCAGCGCTGTCGCAACGTCACGCAGTACGAAGACCGCACGATCGGCTACGACGTCGTCTACGACTACCAAGGCGTGCGGCGCACGGCCCGTCTGGCCCGGGACCCGGGCGACCGCCTGGCGCTCGATGTCAGTGTGGTGCCCGCCGGCAGCGTGCCAGCGGCGCGCCGCAGCACGCCGCCGCCGGCGTTTTATGGCGATGCACCGCCGCAGGTGTATTTCTACGACAGCGTGTCGCCCCCGCCACCGCCACCGCGCGTCATCTACCTGCCGCAGCCGTACCCGGTCGGCCCGCCGGTTTATCTCGCCCCGTGGCCGTCCTTGTCGATCGGCATCGGTGGCAGCTGGGGCCACGGCGGGGGTTGGCGCCGTCACCATTGACGGCAGGCGGCCCGCTCGAGTCATTCGCAGCGGCGGTGTGCTAAACTTTAAGACTCAGTCGCGAGGTGGAGCAGTCTGGTAGCTCGTTGGGCTCATAACCCAAAGGTCGCAGGTTCAAATCCTGCCCTCGCAACCACTAAAACAGAAGCTGGTTCAGCCAGTCAGCGGTTCAAGCAGTAAAGCCACCCGAATGGGTGGCTTTTTGTTTGGTGCCGTCATGCCCTCATTCACGCCTCAAGCTGCACAGGCCCGACGGGCTCGAAGGAAAACCCATGACCGCTGAAGAACAACGCGCCCTGCTCGGCGTGGCATTGGTCGCTGCATTCGCCGACGGCGACAAGTCAGAGGCCGAGCGCGAGGAAGTCAAACG
>ENA-OFCX01000186-OFCX01000186.1-metagenomes-genome-assembly--contig:-NODE-186-length-35268-cov-4.496152_pt1 | contig 35268 bp, 27 predicted proteins | sample MGYA00153384_OFCX01 | MGnify analysis MGYA00153384
AAACCAGCGCGTGAGTGCCGCCGGTGTGACGCCGAGCAGCGTCGCGAAGTTGGACTGGACCATCAGGCGCGGGATGTGATGCACGCGGCCTGTGTCACGCACCGCGCGCACGGTGTCGTTCAGGCAGCGCATCTCGCATGGCGCCGACGCGGGCCTGCCTCCGTAGCCCGCCTCGCCATCAGGGGCCCAGAACCACAGCGGCAGCGGCAGCCACGCCTCCAGCGCATTCGCCTCGCGCAGATCGGGCATCAGGTGCCAGTAGATGCCGCGCACGTACTCGCGCCAGCCAAGCAGCTGGCGGACGAAACCCTCCACACTGGGCAGCGAGACCTGCCCATCGCGATACGCCTGCTCGGCGCGCGCGATCACCTCGCGCGGATGCAGCAGCCCCACGTTGATGGCGGCCGAAAGAACCGAGTGGAGCATGTCCGCATGCCCATGCTGCATGGCGTCCTCGTACGGGCCGAACTCTGGTAGCCGCTCCGTGATGAAACGCTCCAGCATCGCCTTGGCATCTTCGCGCGTGACCGGCAGCGAGAAGCCGTCCACGCTACCCCACCGGCCTGTCCAGCCCGCGACGCGCTGCATGATCGCGCGTGTCGTCTCATCAGGCGGAAACGTCATGCGCTCGGGCACGGCCTTGCCCTTCGGCCATGCCTTCCGGTTCTCCGCATCGAAATTCCAGTCGCCGCCCGTCGGCTTGCCGTCGGGCTCCATCAGGATGTCGTGCTTGCGGCGCATCTCGCGGTAGAAGAACTCCATGCGGAGTTCCTTCTTCTTGCCGGCCCAACGCGTGAATTCCTCGCGCGTGGCCAGGAACCCGCGGTCGGGCAGCAGTTCCAGCGTGATACCGACGTTGTCCAGCAGCGCAGCGGCGCGATCCAGCGCATCCACCATCTCCTGCTCGCGTCCTTCCGTGGCGACCACGCGCGTCGAGTGATGCTCCAGCGCCGCCGCCGCAATGCCGTCGGCGTAGCCCGGCGCCCGGCGGTAATCCACGCGATAGCCCGCAGCGATCAGCGCGTCGGCAAAGTGTCGCATGGCGGAAAGAATCAGCACCAGCTTCTGCCGGTGCCATGGCATGGACGCGCCCTTGTCTACCGACTCGATGAAGCAGACGACGAGGGAGTCGTCAGGCGTGCGCGGCAGCTGCGCGACGGCGCGCGAACATTCCCAGGGCGCGACGAACACGAGCGTCGTGCCGGTCTGGATCACGGAGGTTGTTTTGGTGGTCACGTTGCATCAACACCGGCACCGGCGACAGGCGTTCCTGTGCGCCTGACCGGGTGGATCGGCCGGGCTCTGTGGTGCCGTGCTTCACACCGCTTGTGAGGCGAGCGTGGCAGCGTGGGGCTGGGCAGGCGAGCGTTGCCCGGTCGACGGCCTGACCGGACACACTCGTCACCTGACGAAATCAGTTCTTCACCAGCGCCATTGCCCGGGCCGTGATCGCCTCGACGCTCAGTCCGAACTCCGTGTAGAGGCGGTCGAAGGGCGCCGATGCGCCGAAGTGATCCAGCCCGACCACGTCACCGTTGCCGGCAATGAGCTGCCACCACGACATCGGGTGACCGGCCTCGATGGCCAGCTTCGGGACGCCGGCCGGCAGCACGCTGGCGCGATAGGCCGGGTCGGCAGCGTGGAAGAGCTCCATCGAGGGTACGCTGACGACGCGCGCCGGTACACCACCGGCCTCGAGCGCTTCGCGCACCTTGATGGCGAGTCCGATCTCGCTCCCCGTGGCCAGCAGCACGATCTTTGCCGGCACGGTCGAGTCCGCCAGTACGTACGCGCCATGCTCCACGCCAGCGCGAACCGTCGCGACCGGTGTGTTCAGAAACGCCAGCTTCTGCCGCGACAGCACGATGGCGCTCGGACCGGTGCGATGGTTGATCGCAACGCGCCAGCATTCAGACACTTCTGTGGCATCAGCCGGTCGAAGCACCAGAAGATTCGGAATTGCGCGAAGGGCGCTCAAATGCTCGATGGGCTGATGCGTGGGGCCATCCTCGCCCAGGCCAATGGAATCGTGCGTGAAGACGTAGATCGCGCGAGCCTTCATCAGCGCGGCCAGGCGGATCGCCGGTCGCATGTAATCGCTGAACACCAGGAACGTGCCCGAGTACGGCACGATGCCGCCGTGCAGCGTCATGCCGTTCATGATGGCGCCCATTGCATGCTCCCGGACGCCGTAATGCACGTAGCGGCCCGCACGGTTGGTGGCGCTGTACGTCGGCTCGCCCTTCCGCAGCGTCAGGTTGGATCCAGTGAGGTCAGCCGAGCCGCCGATCAATTCGGGAATGCCGCTGCCGATGGCGTTCAGCACCATGCCGGAGGCGGCGCGGCTGGCGACGGCGCCCGTCTCCGGCGTGAACGTGGGCAAAGCAGCGTCCCAGCCATCCGGCAGGTCGCCCGACATGCGGCGCAGGAATTCTGAAGCCGCGACTGGATTGGCCGCCGCGAACGCATCGAACCGTGCCTGCCAGTCGGTGCGCAGTGCGGCACGCTGGGCCACCTGCGACGTCCAGTGCGCGCGAGCTTCCTCGGGCACGAAGAACGGCTCGTGCGACACCCACCCCAGCGCGTCCTTCGACTTGATGATCTCCTCTGCACCCAGTGGCTCGCCATGCGCCTTGGCGGTGCCGGCGCGGTTCGGGCTGCCGAAGCCGATGATCGTGCGGGTGATGATCATCGTCGGGCGTTCCCTGTCGCCCTTCGCCGCCGCGATCGCCGCGTCGATCGCGGCCAGGTCGTTCACGTCGCTGATGTGCAGCACCTGCCAGCCGTACGAGGTGAAGCGCATTGCCGCGTCGTCGCTCAGCGCCAGGTCGGTGCTGCCGTCGATGGTGATGCGGTTATCGTCGTAGAAGCCGATCAGCTTGGCCAGCTTCAGGTGACCCGCGAGCGACGCCGCTTCATGGCTCAGGCCTTCCATCAGGCAGCCATCGCCGGCGATGAAATACGTGTAGTGATCCACCACGGCGTGATCCGGCGTGTTGGTCACGGCCGCCAGCTGCGTCTCGGCGATCGCCATGCCCACCGCATTCGCGAGGCCCTGAGCCAGCGGACCCGTCGTGGTCTCGACGCCTTCGGTGTGCTTCACCTCCGGATGCCCCGGCGTGAGGCTGCCCCACTGGCGGAAGTTCACGATCTCCGCCAGCGGCAGGCGGTATCCGCTCATGTGCAACGCGCCGTAGAGCACCATCGACGCGTGACCGACGGAGAGCACGAAGCGGTCGCGGTCGGCCCAGTCGGGCACCAGCGGATCGTGGCGCAGGTGCGCCGTATACAGGCGGTACACCAGTGGCGCGAGCGCCATCGGCGTGCCGGGATGACCCGATTCCGCACGCTGCACCGCGTCCATGGCGAGTGCGCGGATGGTGTTGATGCTGAGCAGGTCGAGCGACGCGGGAGCAGCCATGGCGGTCACGGGATGGGCAGGACGAGGACGCAGGCGGAAATGCTGGAGGCGGCGCGCGCTGGCGCCGCAGACTCCGAAGTTACGATGGCGGGCTGATCGCTGACACCGCCGCGCGGCACATCGCCCGCGCGATCGCCGCAGTGACCCGTGACCTTTTACGCATTGCTGCAGACGGCAGCCGCGCTAGACGATGCGGTCGCGCGGACGCGTACCCGCCAGCCACTGCAGCGCATTCTCCAGCGCGCGAAGCCCCATCGCGGTACGCGTCTCGACCGTGGCACTGCCCAGGTGCGGCAGCAGCACCACGTTCTCCAGCGTGAGCAGTGCGGGCGAGATCACCGGTTCGTGCTGGTGCACGTCCAGTCCCGCAGCGAAGAGGTGCCCGCTGGCAAGCAGGGCGGCGAGCGCGGTCTCGTCGACCAGCGATCCGCGCGCGGTATTCACCAGGATCGCACCGGCGCGCATCTGCGCGAGGCGAGCCGCATTCATCAGCTGCTGCGTGTCGGGCGTGGCGGGTGCGTGCAGCGAGACGATGTCGCTGCAGGCCAGCAGCTCGTCCAGCGACGCCGCCATCTCGCGGTCGGGTGGCGTGTGGCCTCCCGGTCGGCCACTCCACAAAATCCGCATTCCGAACGCCCGCGCCCGATCGGCCACCGCACGCCCGATGCGACCATACCCGACGATGCCCAGCGTGCGTCCACGCACGGCGTGACCCAGGTGATGCGTCGGCGCCAGGCCATGCCAGCCGCCGGACCGCACCAGTCGTTCGCCTTCGCCAAGCCGTCGCGTCGCCATCAGCATCAGTGCGATCGCGATGTCGGCCGTATCGTCGGTCAGTACGTCAGGCGTGTTCGTGACGGCGATGCCGGCACGTTCCGCCGCGTTCAGGTCGATGTGATTGGTGCCCACGCCTACGCTCGCGATCAGCGTGGCGCGATACGGTGCGTGCTGGAAGATGACGTCGTCCAGCTGGTCGCTCACGGTCGGCACCAGCACGTCGCAGTGGTGCAGCGCCTGCTGCAGTTCCTGTGCGGTGCGCGGTACGTCACCCACGTTCAGGCTCACGTCGAACTGCTCGGCGAACGCCGACTCCACGGCATCGGTATGCCGACGCGTGAGGAACGCAACGGGCCGTGTGCCGTGCTTCATGCGGTACCTGTCATTGCGCCTGTCACGGTGCCTGTCACGGTGCCTGTCTCGGTGCCTGTCTCGGTGCCTGTCATGGCGCCGACGCAGGCGATGATGGCGACGACGCGATGTGCATGCGCCATCACGACCAGCGCGCGAGCAGGCGGTCGGTCAGGATGCTGCTCAGCGCCATGATCGTCTCCTGCGGATTCACGCCGATGCCGGTCGGCAGCATGGATCCGTCAAAGACGTACACACCTGGCACGCCATGACGCTCACCCGTCGGCGACACGCCGCTGGTGGCTGGATCAGTGCCGATGCGACAGGTGCCGTTCACATGCGCGCTGAACAGCGACACGCGGTTCGCATTCACGGCGCGCGTGCGGATCTGCGCCAGGTCGGCCTCACGCGTCACCACGATCGGTGACGTGTGCAGCGTGTGCACCGCCCGCGCGCCCGCGGCCAGCTGCAGTCGCGCTGCGGCCTCGATGGAGGCGCGCAGGTTTGCGGCGTCCGGCGCCGTGAGCGCGTACGAGATGCGGGCACGTCCCTTCGCATCGGTCAGCACGCTGCCGCTGGACGCCTGCATGTCACTACCATCGCGCACCAGTGCGATCGTGGACGAGAGGGTGGGAAATTGCCGCATCACCGACGCATGCGCCTCACCGAACCCCGCGATCGCGACCGAGCCAACCGATGGATGCAGCGGCGGGCATTCGAGCCAGAAGCCGTAGCCATTCGCGTCGCGCGTGATGTGCTCGTCGCACATGGCGCTGAGCGGAATGCCGGCGGCGCCATAGATCTCGCGATCATGAAATCCGATCACTGCCGTCGTCGGATGCAGGCGCAGGTAGCGACCCACGCCGCCGCCGCCCATGCCGGAGCGCTGCAGCAGCAATGGCGTCTCCACCGCGCCACCGCTCACGATCACGATCGGCGCCTCGAGCACCAGCGTGCGCGGCGCGTCGGTCGAACGGGGTGCGCTCACGATGGCGGTGACACGCTTCGTGGGCATCGCAGTGGCGTCCACACCGCTGTGCTGCACCAACTCGATGCGCGTCGCACGCGTGTTCGCGTACAGTGTGGCGCCATGTGCGAGTGCGCGAGGCAGGTATGTCTGCTGCGTGCCCTGCCTGGCATCGTAGCGGCAGCCCTGTCCGCAGAATCCCGACCGCACGCAGCCGCGCGCGTTGATCATCGCGGCACGCGCGCGCCAGCCCAGTGCCGCCGCGCCATCCAGCAGGATGCGATTGTTCGGCGAATGCGTGTCGTCGGGGCACTCACGGGCATGCACCTCCCGCTCGATGCGGTCGAACACCAGCGCGATCTCCGACGCGCGCATGCCCTCCAGCCCGAACCGCGTGGTCCACTCCTCCAGCACATGCTCCGGTGTGCGCAGCATGATCATCCAGTTCACCGTCGTGCTGCCGCCGACCGTCGCCCCCTGCAGCATGGACACGCCAAGGTCGTCGGTCGCGCGCAGGCCGCCCTCGGCATACAGGCGCTCGGTCATCGGGCCTTCGCGCTCGGTGAACTCGTCGCTCGGCACGAACTCGCCTGATTCGAGGATCACGACCGTCTTGCCGCGCTCGGCGAGTCGCGCTGCCGCCACGGCGCCACCGGCACCCGATCCGATCACGATCGCGTCGGCAGTGATCACCGACCCATCACGGAATGAGGCTGCCGTGATCACGCCCATGGGCAGGGCCTTCGGTGCCGGGTTGCGTGTCCACGCCTCACCGCGCAACACCGGCTCGGCTTCTGCACTCACGCCATCGCGCAGCGGTGCAGGGCCTTCCCACGCTGCGACGGGGTCACGGGTATGCAGCGGACCGCGGTATCCGATGGCGGCGTGCGCCCGTTCGTCAGCGTAGTGCGTCGCAAGCGTCAGGCGGCGCAGCAGCTGGAACAACGTGCGTGCCTGGCCCACCGCACTCTCGCCCCACGCGGTCAGCATGCGGTCCTGCAGCGCGGGCGTGAGCGCGTAAAACGGCGTTGCGCGGCGCACACTCACCAGCGCCGCCGCCGCGCTGCCGAAGAGCCGCAGCCCATCGATCACTTCCAGCACCTTGTGCGCAGCAAGGCCGGCAATGCGATCCTCGACGCGTGCGGTCAGGTCTGCCGGCGGCTGCAGCACGATGCGTGCGACGGCCGCGCTCAACGTGCGGCGTTCGCGCTCGGCAAGTGCAACGCGCAGCGCGGGGAGCGCCGCAGGCGGTGGTGTGGCAGCGCTGCTGCGGGAGGGCGCGATGTCGGTGATCTGCACACCGCACGATACGCGTGCGCACCGGCGATACGCCACCGTCCCGCCGAGCGATCAGCTCGCGCTCGTCGAGGCAACGTCGCGCAGCGAGGCCGTGACATCGGGCTGCTGCGAGAAATGCAGCGTGAAGATGCTGCCCGCCCCCGGCATGCTCTCCACGCTCAACATGCAGCCCATCTGCTCGGCAATCCGCCGCGACAGCGCGAGCCCAAGGCCCGAGCCGCCATATCGGTGACCCGTCTCCTCGTCCGCCTGTTCGAACAACTCGAAGATCTGCGACTGCCGCTCGAGCGGGATGCCGATGCCGGTGTCACGCACGATCACGGCGGTGGCCACGCCGCTGTCCAGACGGGCGCAGACGGTGACCGTGATGCGACCGCGCGCCGTGAACTTCACGGCGTTGCCGATCAGGTTCGTGAGCACCTGCCGTAACCGTTTCGCATCGATCAGGGCGCAGGCTGGCAATTCGGGCAATGCAGCCTCCAGCAGCACCGGACGCTCAGCCACCTGATCGTCGAAGGTGGCGAGCAGCTGGCGCACCATGGCCGAGATGTCGGTCGGCTCGAGCTGCATCGCAAGGCTGCCCGAATCCATGCGCGCGAGTTCCACGATTTCGTTCACCAGCGACAGCAGCTGCTCGCTGCTGTCCTGCACGCGATCCAGGAAGTGCCCATCCCGCTCGCAGAGCTGCGAGTTCCGGCTCCGCCGCACCAGCTTCGTGAAGCTGATCATGGCACTGAGTGGTGTGCGCAGTTCGTGGCTCATGCGCGACAGGAACGCCGACTTGGAGCGGTTCGCCGATTCGGCCGCACGACGCGCCTCGTCCAGCGTCGCCGCGGCGCGGTACGTGTCGCTCAGGTCGTGCACGAACATCGCCCACGCCTGCTGCCCGTGCAGCGCCAGCGGTGTGACCACGACATTCGCCGGGAACGATGCATGCCCGAACACGCGGATGCGGGTCGTGAACTGTCGCTCCGCATCGTTTCCTGTAAAGCGAAGCGTGCCGTACTCGTTGGCCGACATGCGCAGCGAGTCGAGCGTGATGAGGTCCGTCAGCATCACACCCTGGAGCGCGACACACGATTGCGCGAACATGTGTGCTGCCGCCGGGTTTGCATGAATGATGCGCCCGACCCCATCCACCGAGAATACGCTCGCCATCACCGTGTCTATGATGACGCGATTGCGCTCCGATTCCGTGTGCACACGCACCATTGCATCGCGCAGCTGCAGTCGCGCCGCATGCACCGCCTCGCGGATCGGCAGCAACTCGTCGTCCGGCCCATTCTGCTCCAGCATGGGTTGGTACGATTCTGCGGATGTGTAACCCAGCGCGAGCACGGCGTTGCGCAGTCGCGCGATGCGTGCGTCGAGCGTGCGTGCCGTGAGCACGACGATGCTTACGCCTGTGATGTTCGCGATACCGATCACTAAGCCGAGCGTCCACCAGACCGAGTGTACGAATTCCTGCTCAGTGGTGGTGTCGCGCAGCAGGTACGACGCGTGCAGGTGTCGCGCGCCGACGGCAAGCGCCACGGCACCGGTGAAGAGTGACGCAAGCAGTGCGATCGACACTCGAGTGCGCAATGGAAACGACGTCACGTGATCAGGGCAGCGTTTGCGAATGCACGCAGGCTGCCCGGCGGTGTGGCGGGCAACAGGTCTGCCTTGAAGTGTCGGCACGTCCGCGGCTGAATCGTCGGTTAAGCCGCGGACGTGCCGGTCCTTACATCGCCGGCATGTCCGAGAGCACGCGTGCGAAGACCGAACGGTCCACATTGCCGCCGCAGAGAATCACCGCGATCTCGTCTCGCAGCGAGCCGCGCTCCTGCAGTGCTGCGGCGCAGGCGGCGGCACCGGCACCCTCGGCGGCATTGTGTGTGTCGGAGAACAGGTGGCGCATCGCCGCCTCCACCTCGTCATCCGACACCAGCACTACGCGGCTCAATCCGCGCGAGAGCACATCGAGCGCGTCGGGCACCGGGGTACGACAAGCCATGCCGTCGGCGATGCGCGTGGTGGCCGGAGACGAGACCGCACGCCCGGTCTCCAAGGAACGCGCATACGCCTGTGCCTCGGTCGAGACCACGCCGACGACTTCCGCCTGGTGCCCGAGCGCGTCGCGGGCCGCAATCACGCCGCAGGCGCCTGAGCCCAGCCCGATCGGCACGTACACCGTCTTCACGTCCGGCGCCGCGCGCAGCAGTTCCAGCGCATACGTGCCCACACCCGCCACCAGGTGCGTGTGAAAGCTTGGCAACCGGTGCCAGCCACGCTCCACGGCAAGGCGGTCAGCCACCTCCACGCTGTCCTGGAAGTCATCACCATCCTCGATCAACTCCACACCAAGCGCGCGCATCGCAGCATTCTTCTCGTTGCTGTTGCCCCGCGGCACCACGACGCAGGCGCGTGCGCCGGTGCGCTGCGCGGCGTAGCCGATGGATTGCCCATGATTGCCGCGCGTGGCCGTCACGATGCCCTGCACCTCGGGATGCGCCGCCTGAAGCCAGTGCAGGTACACCAGTCCACCGCGCACCTTGAAGGCGCCGACCGGCGTATGATTTTCGTGCTTCACCCAGCAGCGTGTGCCCAGTCGCGCGTCCAGCAGCGGCCAGCGTATCTGCGGCGTGGGCGGAAACGACTGGTAGATCAGAGCCGCCGCCGATTCCAGTGCCTGCAGCGATGGAGACGTGCCCGTGCCGGATGTCGGCTGCAGCACGGTGCTCATGCCGGTGTGCCCTGTTCCAGTTCCGACGTCAGCGGCGCGTCTTCCACGTCGGAAAGACCAATGGCGCCCATGAACTGTTCGTAGGCATCCAGCGCATACTGCGTGAGCTTGTCCAGGTCCACGATCGGATGCGGATAATCGAAGGCCTGCACGGTGGCGAGCACGTTGGGCAGGTGTCGCTCAAAGGTCTGCTGCACCACCGGAATCAGCTCGGGATGAAGGCGTGTCATGTCGCGCAGAAAGTGGATGCCGAATGACACGTGGCGTCCCTCGTCGCGACGGATCAGGCGGAAGCCTTCCTGCAGTCCCGGCAGCCAGTTCCGCGCGGCGAGGGCATCGCTCGCGCCGACATAGCCCGTGCGCGCCAGCATCGCCTCCACCACGCCCATGTAATGCGTCACCGCTTCCACCAGCGCGGCGCGCAACTTCACGGGGTCGGTTTCACTGCGCACGCGATCGGTCGTCGCATCCAGTTCATCGATCAGCACCGCCTGCGGCGCGGGCGTGAGTTCGCCCAGCAGCGACGCCGTCTCCTCGCCCAGCACCTCGTGGAAGTAGCGGGTGAAGAACTCGAAGTGCTTCGCTTCCTCGTAGATCTGACTGGTGAGGTAGCACTCGATGTCCACCCCCAGCTTCAGCCGCGCGACGGCACCCAGCAGCGGGGCGAGCGTGCTGGTGACGCTCTCCTCTCCGGCGTGGAAGAAGGCGCAGAGCTGGTGCATCTGCCGTGCGTAGTCCTCGGTCGCGAAGTCGCGCCGCATCAGTGCCCAGTCGGCCGCGTCGCGACTGAGGTCGATGGCTGCCGGGTCCCAGGCCAGTCGCTTGGAATTCGTGTAGAGCTGGAAATACTTGCTCTGGGTCTGGTCGCGCGACATCGGCATGCGGGTCTCCGGCGGGGGGCTGTTGCAGGCTGGCGCCTGCTCTCGTGGTTGGCGAGGCGCTGCGGTCGGCTACGGCCAGAGCGTGTCGATCTTTTGCGCGCAGGCGACCAGCGCCTTCGCGCCCTTGGCGTGCAGCATCAGTGTGCCGAGCGATCCGCGGGTGAGGCGGACCTTGCCGCGGGCCACCGCCATGATCGGGTCGGTGGCGCCGCCCAATATTTCCTTCCAGGTGTCCAGGTCGGCCGACAACACGAAGGGCGCGGAGACGTCGGCGGGGGCCAGGGACGACGCGCTCAGGCAGGTGCCGGCCTGGAGATCTACCTGCACCGCTGCACCGGCATCGATGTCGACCCCCGGCTCGACCACCAGGGCCACCGGATTGGTCCAGCCTTTTGCGGCGTCGCGGTAGGTGTCGTCGCTGTTGACGGCAGTCATGAACGCACTGGCCCAGTCGGCGGAGAAGGCGGAAATGAGCATGGTCAGTCTGTTTGGGCGGCGGCGGTCGCCGTGGTTGTAGGCGCGCCGGTGGACGGTGGTCCGCTGGCTTCCCGGTCAATCGCGTTCTCGACCACTTTCGGCTTGAGCGAGCGCATCACCGTGCCGCCGGCGATCAGCGCGCCGACGATGATGTACAGATAAATGGTGTAGAACCGCCACCACACGAGCGACGCGCCGAATATTTCGGCCGGGATCACGTTGCCCAGCGTCTGCTTGAAGACCAGTTCCACGGCACCACCGCCGCCGGGGGCCGGCACGACGGCGGCACCGTACTGCATGGCGAGCGGCCAGGCGACCAGCGGCGCAACAGGCGTATTCGGCGCCACGAACAGCACCAGACCGGGCAGGATGCAGAGGCGTGCGGCCACGTGGAGCGCTGACGCCATGAACGAGCCGAACATCCAGCCCCGCTTCGCCTGGCGAAGTGACGCGACGCTGGTCCGAAGCTGTCGCAATGCTTTCTGGATCACACGCCAGCGACCAGCGTTCAGCCCGATGCTCGGCGCCCACGCAGGAGGCGGTCCGTTCGCGTTTCGGCGAGACAATGCCAGCCCAGCCACTGACAGCGCCAGCACTGTCATGGCATAGGTGGCGATGACCACGAGCACGCTCGTCACCGCCCGGTCACTGCCGGGAAAGAGCAGCGCGATCAGCAGTGCGATGGTCGCCAGCGACAGCACCTCGAGCACGATCTCGGCCCAGAGCACCATCACGATGCCGCCCAGTGGCGTCCTCGCCTCGGCCATGATCAGAAAACGCGCCGGCTCGGCGCCCGACCGGGACGGCGTGACGGAGGCACCGAAGTCGCCGCCCAGGCAGACGCGGAAGGCGGTGGCCACCGAGAGCGGAATGTCGAGCGCCTTGGCGCTCCAGGTCAGCTTGAACGCGCGCAGGGTCACTTCGGCAATCGCACCGCTCAGCGCGACGAGGTGCGCGGCCAGGGGCAGCGTGAGTCGGCCCTGACCGGACGGCCAGCTCGACCACACGACCCACGCCGACGCAGCAATCGCAGCTGCGAACGAGAGAATCGTGAGGAGCCAGCGCTTTGGGGTCACAGCGGTCGGGTAGGGAGCAGCATGCAGGGAGCTGAACGGGCAAGTTACCGCGCAGTGCCAGACGCGCGGCACTGTCAACCATTCGCACCACGCGCGCCTGCCGACGATATCGAACGACGAAGCCCGCCCGTGGAATCGGGCGGGCTTCAATGCCAGCGGGTTTCGCATGTGCTCCGGTCAGCGGTTCACCCTGACCGGCACCCGCTCCGGATCACACCGGGTCGAGCATCTTCTTGATCTGGTCGCGCGCATCCTCGAGATGTGCCTTCGTCACGCGGTCACTGGTGCGACCGGCTGCCGTCGCGAGCTCTCGCGCGAGGTCCTGCATCTCGGCGCGCAGCAGGCCGCGGACATCCGCCAGTGTGCGCAGCGACGGACCGGCCAAGCCAAACGCGGCCAGTGCCGGGTTCGGAGCGGTCGGGTTGATCTTCGCGGCCATCGCTTCCAGGTACACACGCTGCAGGCGACGACGGTACGCGTCGATCGGCTTGCGAGCGTAGATCTCGCTCCAGAGTCCGCGGCGGAGCTCCGTCAGCATCGTGGACAGCGCGTAGCGATCGGCACCCTTCGCCATCTCGTCAAGCTCGATCATGCGCACCATCCGATCGTTGCTGACGACGGTCGACAGCACGCCTGCCTGTGCGTTGCCGATCCGGTCGATGCTGCCGGACGCCTCGAGCTTGCGCAGCACGGCCGGGTCCAGCAGCCAGGTCGGCGTGGTGAAGGCGTTCTCCTGCAGGAACTTCATCGCGGCACGCTGACGGCTGGCAGGCACGGCCGTCCAGACGTCACCCTTCTGGCCCGTGGCCTTCGCCTGCCGATCCACGCCGCCCACGATGCGCGCGACATGACCCAGCTCGGTGCGCCACTGGTTGATCAGGGCACCGTACATCTCGCTCACGTCGCCGTAGTCCTCGCCCGCCGTCGATGCACCGACACGCAGCACCATCAGCGCGGTGCGCTTCAGGTTACGGACGCCGTATTCGGTGGCACGAACGCCGTCGGCATCGCCGATGGCCTCGCTCACTTCACCCGGATCGGCGCCCTGCTGGCCGCGGTCATCCGCGCTGCGGAACCACGGCACGCTGTCCTGCAAACGTGCCCAGGCATCGAGCGTCGGCTTCTCGGCTTCGGGCGAGGCGGCACCTGGAATCGGCGTGTAGCCCCACTTCACGGCATACGTGTCGTACGTGCCGACCTTCGGCACGATCTCCGACATCGGGATGTTGTCCTCGGGCTGCGCGACGTAATGGAAGCGCGCGTAGTCCATGATGGACGGTGCATAGCCCATGCGGCGCACGAAATCCCTGTTGCGGATGCTGTCCAGCGGGTACATCGAGCTCGCCTTCATGTTGTGCGGGAAGCCGAGCGTGTGGCCGACTTCGTGTGCGACCACGAACTGAACCAGCCGCCCCATCAGCGAGTCGGGATACTGCATTGTCTGCGCGCGTGGATCGAGGTGCGCGACCTGCGCGAAATACCAGTTGCGGACCAGCGTCATGGAGTTGTGGTACATCTGCACATCGGCGTCCAGGATCTCGCCGGTGCGCGGGTCCACGGTGCTCGGGCCGACGGCGTTCAGCACCGGTGACGGCAGCCAGCGCACCATCGACACGCTCGCGTCCTCGCCGCTGAACTCGGGATCGTTCGGTGCGTCCTTCGCGACGATGCCGTTGCGGAAGCCGGCCGCCTCGAACGCAGGCTGCCATTCCTCGATGCCCTTCTTGATCCACGGCTGCAGCCAGAGCGGCGTGGCCGGGTCCACGTAGTACGTGATCGGCCTCACCGGCTCGCTCACGGCAGCACTCGGGTCCTTCTTCACCAGGCGCCAGCGGTTGATGAACACGCGATCGGGCACACGCTGCTGCGCGGAGCCGAAATCCTGAGAGCCGGTGCGAAACCAGATCACGCGCTCGTCCCAGTACCGTGGCTTCATCGGATCGTCGGGAAGCTTCACGATCGAGAAGTGGTACAGCTCCGTCGTCGCGCCAGGGGGCGGACCACCGAACGGAGACGGCGGGGCACCGGGTGTCGGTGCGGCAGTGAACGTCTGCGATGCCTCGATCTCGACATTGTTCGTGAACGCGACGGCGCGCTCGATGAATGAACGTGACGGATCGATCGCGACACGCTGGCCCAGCGCCGCAAGTTCCTGCACGCCGCCAGTGAACATGCGCGAGACGTCGATCACGGCAGCGCTGTCCGCGCCGTAGGCCTCGACGTTGAATGCAGCGATGATCGGGTAGTACTGGATGATCGACATCGCGCGATTGATGCGGTTTGCCGTGTCGCTGCTGACGTTGCGATAATTCACCGCACGTACGAGCACGCGGTTGTCGCGACGTTCCCAGCGCAGCAGCGCGTTGTTGCCGATGGTGCCGCGGATGCCGATGCCGGCCGGTGTGCCCTTGAGAGTCGCGACCATCATCATGTCACGGCCGAACTCCTTCGACGGGATCTCGAAGAACAGTCGGCTGCCGACGATGTGCGTGCTGAACAGACCTTTGCGTGTACGGGCGCGTGGCGTGATGACCGTGCCGTACGGGCGCGGGGTCGGCTCACCCGCAGCAGGGCCGCCGGCACCACCGGGACCCGCCGCGCTGGCGCCCGGCGTTGCGGGTGCACCGGGCATTTGCGGTGTGCCCGGTGTCGGCGCACCGGTCATGGGACGCTGGCCGGCCTGCGGCGCAGGGGCGGGCGTCGGCTGCTTCGTGGCGCAGCCGGCCACGCCGGTCAGCGCGACGAGGGCGGCGCCGCGTGCGGCAAACTGAATGAAGCGGGACATGTACGGGGGCTGCAGATGAACATGGGTCGGTGCGCCAACGGCTGACGCAACCCAAAATTACGTCGATGTCTGCGCGAGCGTTGGGTGCGATGACGCCGCCCAGCATGCCACGAATGCATCACGCCCGGCGCGGTGTGCATCGGCGCCGGGCGTGATGGTGCTGCAGTGGTGCTCCCTGATGTCGGCTACGCGGTCAGCGTGTCCGCGCCCATGCCCATGGAGTGGTACCCCTTGTCCACGTACACCGTGGTGCCGGTGATGCCTTTCGCCAGGTCGCTGGCCAGAAACGCCGCGGTGTGTCCGACATCTGCGGCCGTCAGCCGTTCAGGCAGCGGCGAATTGCTGGCGCAGTAGGCCACCATCTTCTCGATGATGCCGATCGCGCTCGCCGCACGCGAGGCCAATGGTCCGGCCGAGATGGTGTTCACGCGGACGCCCCACTTTCGGCCCGCTTCGAACGACAGCAGGCGCGTGTCCGATTCCAACGCTGCCTTCGCGCTGGACATGCCGCCACCGTAACCCGGAATCGCGCGCTCGCTGGCCATGTAGGTCAGCGAGTTGAACGAGCCGCCCGGCCGCATCAGCGGCCCGAGACGCTGCACCATGCTGACCATGGAGTAGGCGCTGGCGCTGATTGCAGCCAGGTAGCCATTCCGCGACACCTCCAGCAGCGGCTTCTTCACCTCGGGACCGTTGGCGAGCGAATGCACCACGATGTCCAGCGGCTGTGCGCCGAAGTCGGCGGTCATGCGCTGCACCAGGCCATCGATGCTGAAGTCGCCCAGCTCCTTGTAGCGCTTGTTTTCACGCACATCATCGGGCGCCTGGTCCAGCGTGTCGTACACCGCGTCCAGCGGGTAGATGCGCTCGAACGTCAGCAGCGAGCCATCGGGCATCTGCCGCGAATCGTCGATCTTGCCGCGCTCGATCAGGTTGAGGAAGATGTTGAGCGCGGGGGGCCATGTGGCCACGCACACCGTTGCGCCAGCGGTGGCCAGTGCCTTTGCAATGGCCCAGCCGAAACCGTTGTCGTCAGCGACGCCAGCCACCAGCGCGCGCTTGCCTGCGAGATTGATGGGCAGCATTCTGCAACCTACACAGTGATGGCGCGAAGCGTCACGACGCCGCGCGGCGAAGCCGGTCGCGGACGGCATCCCAGATCGGCAGGTCCGGTACCGACTCGACGACGATGGCCGACACGCCGCGTGCATCCAGTTCGTGCAGTGTTGCGAACAGTTGCGCCGCGTACTCCACCGCATCGCCCGATAGCTGACGCACGCTGACGTCGCCATTGAAGGGAAGGTCGAAGTCGGACCAGGCCACCACGCCCACACGCGCACCGGCAGACCGGAGTGCGTCGATGCTCGTGGCCAGTGCAATGCCGTCGCCAGCCGCACACATCTGCACCCGGGCACGCGGCGCGTAATGGCGGTCCAGCGCCCCGGGCGAGCGTCGCGGCGCCTCGGCCGTGGCAGGGGCCGCAGCGAGCTGAATGATCATGCCCAGCACGCGCTCCAGCGCCTCGACCGAAACACCGCCCGGGCGCAGCAGCGTGGGCACGTCGGTGCTCAGGTCGATCACGGTGCTCTCGATGCCCACCGCACAGTCGCCGCCATCCAGCACCACGCCATCCACATCGGCCAGCCCACGCAGCACATGCGGCGCACTGGTGGGCGACAGCTGGTTGCTCTTGTTCGCACTGGGTGCCGCCACGGGCACGCGTGCGGCACGCAGCAGCGCCAGTGCGACAGGGTGCGCCGGTACACGCACACCGATCAGTGGCAGCCCGGCCGATACGAGGTCGGGAATCTGCGGCGCCTTGGGCAGCACGAGCGTCAGCGGGCCTGGCCAGAATGCCGCCGCCAGCTTGTCCGCCGCGTCAGGCCAGTGCGTCACGACGCATCGCGCAGCATCGACGTCCGGCACATGCACGATCACCGGATTGTACGACGGCCTGCCCTTGGCCGCGAAGATCCGCGCCACCGCCTCGACGTCGAGCGCGTTGGCGCCCAGCCCGTAGACCGTCTCGGTGGGGAAGGCCACCAGTTCGCCGATACGGAGACGCGCCGCCGCATCGGCAATGATGTCAGGGTCAGGATTCGCTGGATCGACGGCGTGCAGACGCATGGTGACGCAGGGGTGGGCGCATCGTCGCGCTGGCGTGCCCGGTTTCTCGTATGGCGGACCCGTCCCGCAAGCTAGCAGGTGGTCGTGCCCCGCCACTCGCAGTGCGAAGGCATGGGCCGATGAGCGCCCGCGCAGTGCGGTGCCGTCGCCCACGCCGTACGAGTGCCGGCTGTCGCTCGTCGCGCGATTCGCGACTATCCTGCGATGACCGCAGTGCACATCACCGCCCACACAATCGACACGTGGCCACTTTTGCCGGCTCCCGCAATCTCGCGTTCGTCATTCGCTCGTCGAAGATCCAGGGCAATGGGGCGTTCGCCACGCGGCGCATCAGGAAGGGCGATCGCATCATCGAATACCTCGGCGAGTGCATCGATGCGGACGAGTCGGACATCCGCTATCCCGACGGCGAGATGGGCCGGCATCATACGTTCCTGTTTTCCATCGGTGACGGTTCACGCGTGCTGGATGCCGGACCGCTGGAGTGGCCGGCGAAGTATGTGAACCACTCGTGCGACCCGAACTGCGAGGCGCTGGAGGAGGAGGATGGCCGCGTCTTCGTGCATGCACTGAGGACCATCGAGGCGAACCAGGAGCTGCTCTACGACTACGCGTACGAGCGTACGCCGGAGCACAACGAGGAAGACGAGGTGCTGTACAAGTGCCTTTGCGGGTCGCCGAAGTGCCGCGGCAGCATCCTCGCGCCGCCCAAGCCCAAGAAGGTGAAGCAGGCCAAGGAGAAGCAGGGCAAGAAGAAGCAGGACAGGAAGAAGCAGGACAAAAAGAACCGGAAAGAGAAAAAAGCGCGCAAGGCGCTCGAAGCCGCAGCGACGCCGGCGGGCACCGCCGTCACGACGACCGGCGCCACCGACGCAGCGCGCGCAACGAAGTCCGCAACGAAGCGCGTGACGACACTCGCAACGAAGTCCGGAACGCAGCCCGTAACGAAGCGCGTAACGACACTTGCAACGAAGCCCGCACTAAAGCGTGCGACGAAGACCTTGTCCAAGGGCGCGTCGAAGCGGGCGACCGACGCGGCGACGCGGAGCAAAGCCGCGCGATGACATCGGCGCGCACGGTGCGCACGAGTCTCGGCGCGCTCGCGCTCCTTGCCAGCACGTCGGCCGTGCGCGCGCAGCAGCCGGTGGCGCCACTGGCCGCATGGCTTGGGCCTGTTGCCGCCACGCCGCATGCCTGGCGTGTGGAGCACCACGCTGCCGCGGTGCGCACCGCACAGGTACCGGCAATCAGGGGATTTGCTGCACCATCCCGTATGCCGCTGCCGGCGCTTCGCGCTGCGGATGGTTGGAAGCTCGGTGGTGTCGCAGTGGCGGCACTGCTCGTGGCGCACGCGGACCGGCGCGGCGACGCGTGGGCGCGGCGCCCCGGCGTCCGTGACAACGATGCACTCCAGGCGCTGGCCCGCGTCGGGGATCTGACCGGCGCCGCCGGGTCCATCGGCATTGGCCCAGCTGCCTGGTTGCTGGGCCGCGCGCGCGGCGACTCGGGCATGGCAACCCTCGGATTGCGCACGACCGAAGCCGTGTCGGCCAGCGGTGTGATGATCTTTGCGATCAAGGCCATCACAGGTCGCACGCGGCCGTATGCCAGCGCCGATGCCAGTCCCACACGCTGGGACCTGTTTGGCGGGCGTCGCAGCGACAGCACGCGCAGCTTCGCGTCCGGGCATTCGGCGATGGCAGCTGCGGCGGCCGTCACGCTGGCGGCGGAATGGCGCCGGCAGGGACGCAGCGGCTGGTCCACGGCGGGACCGCCGCTGGTATACGCACTCGCGTCAATCGCCGCCGGCAGCCGTATCGTGGATCGGAAGCACTGGCTGTCCGACGTGGTCACCGGCTCGGGGGTGGGCATCCTCAACGCGCTGCTGGTGCGACGCTGGCACGATGCGAATCCAGGCAGCCGACTCGACCGCGCACTTCTGCCCCGTTGACCGGCTGACGGCATGGCCCATGGCATTTACATCGTGGCAGATCTCGGCGGCGAGCAGGGCGATCGCATTGCGGCGCTGCAGGCGCGTCTCGATCCGAAGCTTGCAGCCCTTGGCCGCCCGCATGTGACACTAGCCGGCTCGAGCGGCGTCGGTATCCTGCCGCTGGGCACGCCGACGGCCGAGGTGTGCGCGGCGCTCGAGGCAGTCGGAAAGGCAACCGCGCCCCTGGAATTCGTGTTCGGCGCACCCGAGCGTTTTCCGCAGACCAACATCATCGTGTTGCCGCTGCCGGTGCATGGACCTGTGCGCTGGCTGCATGATCGCATTGCAACCTGCGGGCTGCCGTTCGCACCCGCGCGCTTCGCGTTCACGCCGCACTGCACCGTGCACTTCTTCCGCACCATGACGCCCGATGCGCTCCAGCGCGCCCAGCGGTTCCGCGTGCGTGGTACCATCCGCGTGGATCGGATGCAGGTGTACGCCACGCGTGAGCCGCAGGCGGCGACGCTGCTCTGTGAAGTCGAGCTCTGCGGAGGCTGATTGCTGTACCGCTTCGCTTCGCGTCCGGTGGTGCAGTCGCGTCGGGCACTTTCATACACGGTGACAAATCCGGCAGTTTTTGCCGACTCGCGATATATCACCCGGGAGCAGATGTTTTTGTCACTCACGAATGTCTCGAAAACGTCGCGCCAGTGTCACGGTTGGGTTTGACAGCCGCATAAGTATTGATCACTGTCCATTCAGCTGGATCACTCATGCGACCCGACCGTTCGGTTCGGGACTCACGGTTCAGCGGCAAGAATGACATCAATCGGGGAGGAGGTTCCGTGGGTCTTATTCGTCGGGGAGCTACCGTCGTAGCGCTGTTGACGCTGGCGGCAGGTGAGCTGATTGCGCAGCGACGCGTCAGCGGCAAGGTCACAGAAGAGGGGAGCGGCAATCCCTTGGGTAATGTGAGTGTCCAGCTCGTCGGGACGACGATGGGGGCATACACCAGCGAAGCTGGCACGTACTCGCTGATGGTGCCCAACGGCGCCATCACGTTGCGCGTGCGTCGCATCGGCTACCAGCTGAAGTCCATTCTGATTCCAGCAGGCAGCAGCACTGGTGACGTCATGCTCCGAAAAGACGTCTTGCAGCTCGAAGGCATCGTGGTCACGGGCCAGCAGGGTACGCTGGAACGAAAGAACGCGGCAACGGCTGTCGTTTCAGTGGGTGGCGAGGCGCTGTCGGCCGTGCCATCGAACTCGCTCGATCAGGCGCTGCAGGGCAAGGTTTTGGGCGCCCGCATCAACCTGAACTCCGGCGCCCCGGGCGGCGGTGGGCAGATCCAGATCCGCGGCGTGACCTCGATCCTTGGCAACGGCCAGCCGTTGTTCGTGATCGACGGCGTCGTGATGTCGAACGCCGCGATCAACAGCGGCGCGAACGCCATCACAGCCGCAGCGGGCGGCAGCAACAGCTCGGGTCAGGACAACCCGACGAACCGCCTCGCGGACATGAACCCTGCGGAAATCGAGGACGTGCAGGTGCTGAAGGGTGCCGCAGCGGCCTCGCTCTACGGGTCACGCGCCACGAACGGTGTGGTGCTGATCACGACCAAGCGCGGCAAGGCTGGTGCACCGCGGTGGTCGTTCACGCAGCGCGTGGGCCAGTCGTCGCTGCTGCGTGGCGTTGGCCAGCGTCAGTTCAGGGACACCACGTCGGCGCTCGCGGCAGCAGATGCGGCGAGCGGTAATGCGGGCAAGGCGTTGTTCCGGTCGATCTATGCGGCCAACGGTAACTCGATTCCGTACAACGATTTCACCGAACAGTTGTTCGGCGAGAAGCAGCTCGGCTACAACTCGGCGCTGCAGGTCAGCGGTGGCACGGCAGATGGTGGCACGCGCTACCTCGCCTCAGTCAGCCGCCAGCTGGAAGGCGGCATCGCGAAAAACACGAACGCGCTTCGTGACAACGCTCGAATCAACATCGACCATGCGATGACCAGTCGCATCTCGACCAAGCTCGATCTCGGTATCACGCGAAACAATGCAAACCGCGGATTGTCGAACAACGACAACACCTATACGAGCCCGCTCTACAACTTCGCGTACACACCGAGTTTCTATAACATGAACACGGTGGACGCGAACGGAAATTACCCGCTCAACCAGTTCGCCGGCGGCGGTGGGACGAGCAGCTCCAATCCGTTCCAGACGTTCCGCTACTTGAAGAACACGGAAGATGTGTTGCGCTTCCTTGGTTCCGCATCGATCGCGATGCAGGCCATACAGACTGCGTCGAATCGCCTCCGCTTCGAGTATCTCGCGGGCGTCGACCAGTTCAGCCAGGACAACCAGCTGTACAGCCCGAACTTCCTGCAGTTCGAGGCGAATGACCGCCTGCCGGGTACGGCGGTGCAGAACACGAGCAACAGTCGCCAGCTCAACCAGCGACTCAGCCTGTCGTATGACTTCACGCCGGACAATCTCCCGTTCTCGCTCAGCACCGTCGCTGGTGTCACGGAAGAGCAGCAGCGGCTGAACTCGTTCCTGGTCACGGCACGAGGCCTGATCCCGTCAATCGCGAACATCAACCAGGGCACGCAGAGCACCTTCCAGACTCGGTCGAAGGACATCGATCAGGCCTGGTACGTGCAGCAGTCGATCCTCGCCTTCGGCGAGCGCCTGTACCTGTCCGGCAGCATCCGCGGCGACCGCTCCAGCGACAACGGCGACTTCAAGAAGTTTTATACGTACCCTGCCGTGCTGGCTTCGTATCGCTTCGTAAGCATCCTGCCGAAGCTCGACGAGTTCAAGCTGCGCGCATCGTGGGGCGAGACGGGTAACCGCCCAACCTACGGCGCACGGTCGATCACGATTCTCGGTTCGGGTCAGCTCGCCGGCGTGAACGGTCTTGGCGTGAATACCGTGCTCGGCAATCCGAACGTGCGTCCGGAGCGCAAGACAGAGCAGGAGTATGGTTTCGATGCTCGTGGCTTCAACGGTCGCGTCGGCGTGGAAGCGACGTACTTCGACTCGAAGATCAAGGACCTGTTCCTGCAGCGGCCGCTCGCCGCAACGACGGGTCTCACCACCGAGTTCTTCAACGGCGGCGTGCTGGCGAACAGGGGCTTCGAGACAGCCGTCACGATCGAGCCGATTCGCGCCAAGGGCTTCAGCTGGGTGTCGCGGACGTCGTTCCAGCGCATCCGGAACAAGGTCGAGACGCTCCCGATTGCGCCGTTCGCCGTGGGCAGCACCGGCTTCGGTGCGTCGTATGGCCGCTCCCGCATCGCGCAGGGCGTGAGCACGACGGCGATCTGGGGCAACGCACCCATCTACACCAAGGGCGTGTCGGGCAACGACTCGGTCTTCACGCGTGACACGGTCATCGGCGATGCCAACCCGGACCACGAAATGTTCTTCACGAACACCTTCGTGGTCGGCCGCTTCTCCCTCGGCGTGCAGGTCGACTGGCGCAAGGGCGGTGACCTGTCCAGCATGTCGAACAACCTGTACGACGAAGGCCTGAATTCGCGCGACTTCGATCAGCCGTCTCCGTGCCGTGGCCAGACCGCCACGAACCGCAGGTGTGTGATCGTGACTGGCGTCAACAAAACGGAACTCGTCGACGTGTCGCCGACGGCAACGCTCGGTCAGTATCGCTACGACTGGTGGAACGGCGGAAACAACACCGCCTCGTACATCCAGGACGGTAGCTTCGTGAAGCTGCGAGAGGTCACGCTGACCTACGCCGTACCGGCGAAGCTCACCCAGCGATACCTCGGCACGCGCTTCAGTGACGTGCGCGTCAACGTGACGGGCCGAAACCTGCGCACCTGGACGAAGTACTGGGGTGCGGATCCGGAAGTAAATAACTTCGGCAACAACAACGTCGGCCGCTTCGTCGACCTCGCACCGTTCCCGCCGACGAAGAACATCTCCTTTGGCATCGACTTTGGTTTCTGAGCCATGACAACATCATTTGCAGCTTCGCTGCGCCAAACAATTCGACTCGGTGATGGCATGATTCGCCACTCTGTCGCTGCGGCACTTGCGGTCGGCCTGCTTGCAGGGTGCAATGCCGACGCCTTGAACGTTCCCAACTACAACTCGGTCCAGACGACGACGACGCCGGATGTGGCGTTGATCCAGAACCTGGCCAGCGGAATCCTGATCAACCAGCGCGGGTCGCTGACCGGCTTCTACAACGATGCCGGTGTGCTGGGTCGTGAGTCGTTGAACTACTTCTCGACCGACGGACGTACGGTCACGAATTATCTCACCGTATCCGTGCTGGACAACGCAGGCTTCGCAAGCGGCGGCTGGAACCCGCGCTTCACGAACATGCGGAACGTGATCAACTTCATCAACATCGTCGACGCAGCGACGTTCCTGACTGCGGCCGAGAAGAGCGCGGCGAAAGGGTTTGCGAAGACGTTCCGGGGCCTCGATGTGCTGTATGTGCTGAGCCAGCGCGACAGCATCGGCCTGCCCGTCGAGATCGATGCCGCGACGAACGCGACGAAGCCGTTCGTCAGTCGCGACTCCGCGTACAAGTTCGGTATCGCCATGCTGAACGAAGGCGCTGCCGATCTTGCCGCCGGCGGTTCATCGTTCCCGTTCGCGCTGCCGTCCGGTTTCGCGCCGTTCAGCACACCGGCGAATTTCCTGAAGCTGAACCGGGCAGTCGCCGGCCGGGCCAACGTGTACTACGCCACGCTGGGCGGGGGCACGGCTGCGTGGAACGCGGCGCTGACGGCGCTCAACGCGAGCTTCATCTCCCTCTCGGCGTCCGACTTCAACGTCGGTGCATACTGGAACTACTCGTCGTCAGCTGGCGACGCGCTGAATCCGATCAGCAACGCCCAGGCTCCGGACCAGGTCGCACATCCGGCACTCGCGACCGATGCGCAGAGCAACGCCGGTGTTCCTGACCTCCGCCTGACAGCCAAGACCACGACGATTACACCCAAGTCGCCACCCGGCAACGCCGGCATTCCGAGCGCCCTTGGCTGGAAGATTTATCCGTCGAGCACCACGCCTGTCGCGATCATCCGGAACGAAGAGCTGATTCTGCTTCGTGCCGAAGCGAACATCGGTCTCGGCAACCTCGCGGCCGCACGCACGGACATCAACTTCGTTCGCGTGAACAGCGGCGGACTGGCTCCGCTGGCACCGTTCGCCACGGCGAACGACGCCATCACGGCCGTGCTGTACGAGAAGCGCTATTCTCTGATGTGGGAAGGCAGCCGTTGGGTCGACGTGCGCCGCTACGGACGCCTGAACACCTTGCCGCTGGATTTGCCGACACACTTCCGCATCAAGGTTCAGCCGGTGCCGCAGGCGGAGTGCCTGTTCCGCAACAGGCTCGATGCCGCGTTGAAGGGCGTGGGTTGCCCGTGATGTGATGGTTGCCGGGCATCAGCATCGTGATTCGGTGGTGATGCTCGGTTACGCGGATGCACATCGTGACGGACGAAGAAGCGGCCTGTCCTCACTCGAGGGCAGGCCGCTTCTTCGCGTGCATGCTCGTGCTGTTCAGCCGATGATCATCAAAGCGCCTTCCGAATCGCCGACTCCAGGTTCTGCGAGCCGCCGCTGCCGGTGTAGACCACCTTGCCTGCTCGGTCGATCACCACCACGTAACTCGTCGCCGGTACATCGTACGCATCCACGGCGCGACCACTGCGATCGTACAACATCTCCAGCGGCAGGCCATGCGCCTGCATGTAGCGCTTCACCCGCTCCGGCGTCTGGTTGGCGCTCACGGCCACGCCCACGAATTTCACCTGGCGTGCGAACTGCTTCGATACCCTCATCAACTCGGGCTCCAACGCCTTGCAGTTGCTGCACCAGCTGGCCCAGAACTCCAGCACGACCGGCTGCTTGCCGACCCAGGTGGAGAGCTGTGCCGGACGACCATCCAGCGTTTCCAGCGCGGCGTTGGGCGCGGCACGACCGACCGGAATCCCGGCTTCCTGCGCACTGAGCAGCGACGGCGCAGCAATCGCCGCAGCCAGTGTGACTCGTCGAACGAATGAACGAAGCATCATGATCAGCAATGAAAGTGTGTGGTCTGTGGAGGCCCACCCGCGACCTGTCCTCCAGTACGTGCACAGCGCGGTCGCATGCGCGACTCAGAACATCAGCTTGCCCATCTCGATCAGGTAATACTCCGCCACGCCGATCATGAGCGTCGCAAACACGCGTTTCACCCACAACATCCAGGCACCGCTCCGGGGCAGCTTGCTGGTCGCGCCCGACGTGAGCCCCACCACCACCAGCAGCGAGCACATGCCCAGCGAGAACACGAACAGATAGAGAAAGCCCAGGACACCACTGCGCGTCGTGGCCACCCAGGTCAGGACGCTCGCCATGACCGGCGCGCCACAGGGAGCAGCGACCAGTCCGGACATGGCACCCATCACGAATGCCCCGCCCAGCCCGCCGTTCTGACCGGCGCTCGTCGCTCGTGTGAGCAGCCAGGTCGGCAGCCGGATCGGCAGCACGTCCAGCATGCTCAGGGCGGCCAGCAGCAGCACGTTGGCCATGGCGAAGTACAGCCAGGGATTCGTGCTGATCGTGCCGAACATGCTCCCGGACAATCCGGCGACGAGCCCGAGAAGCGAATACACCAGCGCCAACCCGATCACATACGCCATCGTCAAACCAAGGGTCCGTCGCCGACTCGTGCCCCCGTCGGCCGATTGCGCCCCGCCCACGATGGCGGCGGTGATCGGGATCATGGGATAGATGCACGGCGTCAGGGACGTCAGCACGCCCGCGAGGAAAACGAGCGGCACCGCGCTCCACGGCGAGGCCGAGAGCTGCGTCTGGAGGTCGGAAAAGTTCACTGCGGCGTGCGGGTCGGGGGGGAAGCGTGCCGTGGATTACGGGCCATGGAATCGAACCGCTGACATCCTCAGCCGGCTCCCGCTCTGCCCACGCTCGGTACAAGCTGCCCGGTCGCACTCTGCCGCGCTCGCCCGGACTGTTGGCCACCGCGTCACGCCTGCACGCGCCTGCACTGGCTTGGCGCGCTAACTTGTTTCTCTTTCGTGGCGGCGCGCGCTGCATGGCGGCAGGCCTCACGACCACCCGAACTCAGAGATCCGTGGCTCCACAGTTCATTTACGTCATGAAGGGCCTGAAGAAGGTGGTTCAGCCTTCGAAGGTCATCCTGGACGACATCTGGCTCTCGTTCTATCCGGGCGCGAAGATTGGCGTGCTGGGTGGCAACGGTGCGGGCAAGAGCTCACTGCTGCGCATCATGGCGGGCGTGGATACGGAATTTCAGGGCGAGGCGTGGGCGCACAAGGGCACGAAGATCGGCTACCTGCCGCAGGAGCCCGAACTGGACCCGACACTCGACGTCCGCGGCAACGTGGAAGTCGCCGTGAAGGCGCAACGCGAATTGCTGAACCGGTTCAACGAGATCAGCACGGCGTTCGGCGAGCCGATGGACGATGCCGCCATGGACAAGCTGCTCGCCGAACAGGCACGCGTGCAGGAGCAGATCGACACGCTCGACCTGTGGAACCTGGACAACAAGGTCGAGGTGGCGATGGATGCCTTGCGTTGTCCGCCCCCCGACGCCGACGTCACGTTCCTCTCAGGCGGTGAGCGTCGTCGTGTGGCACTCTGCCGCGTGCTGCTGGAGCAGCCGGACATGCTGCTGCTCGACGAACCGACGAACCATCTCGATGCCGAGAGTGTCGCGTGGCTGGAGCGATACCTCGCGGAGTTCGCGGGTACGGTCATCGCGATCACGCATGATCGCTACTTCCTGGACAACGTCGCGCAATACATCCTGGAACTCGATCGCGGCAAGGGTATTCCGTGGGAAGGCAACTACACGGGATGGCTGGAGCAGAAGGCGGCGCGCCTGCGCATCGAGGAGAAGAAGGAAAGCCAGAAGGTGAAGACGCTCGATCGCGAGCTGGAATGGGTGCGCATGGCGCCAAAAGCGAGGCAGGCGAAGAACAAGGCCCGTTTGCAGGCGTACGAGGACCTGGCCGGCGAGATGGGTCAGGAGCGCGCATTCAATCACGAGATCGTGATTCCGCCCGCACCGCGCCTCGGGGCCGACGTCGTGATCGCGAAGGGACTGAAGAAGGCATTCGGCGAGCAGCTGCTGTACGACAACCTGAGCTTCGACCTGCCGCGTGCGGGCATCGTGGGCATCATTGGTCCCAACGGCGCCGGCAAGACGACGCTGTTCCGCATCATCACCGGCAGCGAGCAGCCGGACAGCGGGTCGCTGGTGCTGGGCTCCACGGTGCAGATCGGCTATGGCGACCAGTCACGCACACTCGATGGCGCGCGCACGGTGTGGGAAGAGCTGAGCGGTCGTCGCGAAATGATCCAGGTGGGTTCACGCGAGCTGAATTCGCGAGCCTACCTCAGCGGATTCAACTTCCGCGGTGCGGACCAGCAGAAGCTCGTCGCGAGCCTGTCGGGTGGTGAGCGTAATCGCCTCTTCCTGGCGAAGACGCTGATGAGCGGCGGCAACCTGTTGATGCTCGACGAACCGACGAACGATCTCGACGTCGACACGCTGCGCGCGTTGGAAGATGCGCTGCTGGACTTCAGCGGCTGCGCCGTCGTCATCACGCATGATCGCTGGTTTCTGGATCGCATCGCCACGCACATCCTGGCGTTCGAGGGCGACTCGGAGACGGTCTGGTTCGAGGGGAACTACGGCGCGTACATCGAGGACCTGAAGCGTCGCAAGGGCGCCGACGCAGACCAGCCGCACCGGATCAAGTACCGGAAGCTCGTGCGATCGTAGCCCGATGATCGCGGCGCACGATGTGCCCGTCACGTCTCGGGCCACCATCGTGCGCAGCGTCGGATTTACCCAGACACCGGCGACCGCGCGTCGTCGTCGCAGGCATGGGAACCATCCTGTGCCAGCAGTTCGTCGCATGTCTGTACGAGCGCTTCGGCGGTGGCCAGCAACTGCGCCGCGTGCAGCGGCTTCTCGAAGAACGCGGTGCGGTCGGGCAGCCGACCATGCCACGACTCGGGAGCGGCCTCGCCGCCGTGGAGGACAAGCGCCGGCAGCGACGGATCATCCTCTCGCAGACGGCGCAGCAGTTCCGCGCCATCCAGACCCGGCAGGCCAAGGTCCGTCACCAGCAGCGTGACCGGAACGCCGGCCTCGCGCGCGGCAACCCACTCGACCATCGCCTCGTCGTTATCCGTCGCCACCCTGACGAGCCACCCTGCTTTCAGAAAGGACCGCGCGGCCCAGGCGAGCACCGCAGGAAAATCATCGACCACGAGCACGGCCCGCATCGGCGACGCTGTATTCGATTGCACCGCGTTCACGGGTCCTGTAACAGCGACGGAAGCTGATGCAAAGTCCGGAGCGCTCATTCCGTTGCCTCCGCGCTCTGCGTGCCGACCAGTTCCTTGCGGGCTCGCTTGTCCACATACATCGCGACGTCGGCTTCCTTCAGCAGAACCGCCATCGAGACTGGTGCCTCGGCAATCCACGACACCATGCCCATGCTGCTTGCGAGCCGGTACTCGCGTCCCGGCTCGGCGTTGAGCGAGGCAAGCGCAGTTTCCAGGCGTGTGCGAATCACTGCGACGTCCGTCTCCGTAGTGTTGGTCAACAGCAGCGCGAACTCATCGCCGCCCAGCCGCGCCACGAGGTCGGCGTCGCGGCAGGTCTTCTTCAGCAGCGCGGCCATGTCCACCAGTGCCTCGTCGCCCACGTCGTGGCCGAGCGTATCGTTGATCTGCTTGAAGCCGTCCAGGTCCATCACGGCCACCACGACGGGGGTGCCCAGTCGCCGCGCGGTCGCCAGATGCTGTCGCGCCAGTTCGGCGAAGCCACGGCGATTGAGCAGGCCGGTGAGCGGATCCCGCACCGCCTGCACTTGCAGCCGGTTGTTGGCCGCCTGAAGGGCGGAGTGCGCTACCTCGAGCTCCGCCTGACGTGCGATCAGGGCGCGCGTCGTGACTCGCAACTCGATTTCCGCCATTGCCGCCGCGGCGAGATCTTCCAGCGTGGCGACCTGTTCAGGCGTCCATTGAATCTGGTGGCTGTTGATCGCGCAGAGTGATCCCAGCGTCTCGCCTTCGCTCGTGCGCAATGGCACGCCGAGGTAGGCCACCACGCCTAGTTCGCCGAACGCGAGGTTGTTCCTGACGAGGGCGTTCGTGCCGGCATCCTCGATCAGGAGCGGTCGATCGGTTGCGACGACATGCTGGCAGAAGGAGTGCGAGAGCGGCGTGCCACGCTGGTCTCCCGGCCACCCGCCAAGGCCCGTCAGACCGGGAAAGTGCTGGCCTCGATCATCGACGAGCGACACCAGTGCGACGGGCACTTCGAGCAACCGGGTCGTCAGACGCGTCAGCCGGTCGAGTACATCATTCGCAACGCCGTCGAGCAGGCCGGTCGCCTCGAGCGCAGCGAGGCGGCTCGGGCTCGTGAGGCGGGCGACATGGGCTTCGACGGTGAGGCCAGGCGCGACGGTCGACGGCTCCGGCCTTGGCGTACCACGTGGTGCGATGCAGGTGCTAGGCATGCGTGGTGGGGGAATGGTGGTGCGGGAATGCGCGGCTGTCTGGCGCGGGCCCGACAGATGGTGACATGACGTCGTCGTCCTGCGATGACATATCGAGGACGAAAGCCGGGCGCATCGGTCACGCCATGCCAGGCTACGTCACGCCGTGTCACGACCGGAGCGGTGTGCCGCGGGCGTGGCACCATGACAGCGTGTACGCCGACTGCGCCACAGTCTGGGGGTTGTTATACAACTGCATAGTGATATAATGATTGAGACGAACAGCAGCTGACGGCGACGAACCGGAGGGAATGTGGTCGTGATCGGGTACGCGCTGGCAGCATTGGTAGGCATGTCGCTCGGACTCATGGGCGGCGGCGGGTCGATTCTGACGGTGCCGATCTTCGTTTACGTGCTCGGCTACGAGGCGAAGCTCGCCATTGCCATGAGCCTGCCGGTCATCGGTGTCACCAGCCTGGTGGGCGCTGCGTCGCACTGGCGCTCGGGCAACGTGAACATCCGCACGGCGGTGATGTTTGCGCTGATTGCCATGGTCGGTTCCTACGGCGGTGCACAGCTCGCGCGGCTCCTCGACGGCGCGGTGCAGTTGGCGCTGCTGGCCGCCATCATGCTGCTGGCGGCCGCAATGATGTATCGCTCCGCGCAACGCACGAGCCCCGCCGCGCACGCGGTTGGCACGGTGCAGCCGATGCGGATCGCACTGCTCGTGCCGGTCGCGCTCGCGGTCGGTGTGGTCACCGGTGTCGTCGGCATTGGTGGTGGGTTCCTGGTGGTTCCGGCCCTCGTGCTGCTCGCCCGCGCGCCAATGAAGCAGGCGGTCGGTACCTCGCTGCTGGTGATCGCACTGAACTCGGCCGCGGCCTTCGCCGGTTACCTCGGTCAGGTACAGGTACCGTGGGCCTTTGTGTGCGCATTTACGGGCGTGGCGGTCGTGGGCATCCTTGGCGGCTCGTACCTGGTGCGCTTCGTGTCTCAGCGCATGCTGAAGCAGGGATTCGCGCTATTGCTGATCGTGATGGGATCGTTCATGCTCTACCGGAATCGCGGCGTGTTCACGGTGCACGCCAACGCGCAGCATACGAAGCCGGGCATCCGGAATTCGTTGCCGACACCGCATGTCACGCTGCCTCTCATGGAGACGCATCATCATGTTGCTTAAGCATTTTTACGACACGAAGCTTGCGCAGGCGAGCTACCTCATTGGATGTCAGGCCACCGGGAACGCCATCGTCATCGATGCGAATCGTGATGTGGCGCAGTACATCCGTGCGGCTGCTGAGGAAGGGCTGCGCGTGACGCATGTCACGGAGACGCACATTCATGCGGACTTCGTGTCAGGCAGTCGCGAACTGGCGCAGCACACCGCCGCGCAACTGCTGCTTTCCGATGAAGGCGACGCCGACTGGAAGTACGCATTCGTTGAATCCGCTGGCGCGACGTTGCTGCACGATCGCGACGAGTTCATGGTCGGCAACCTGAAGTTCGAGGTCATGCATTCGCCGGGTCACACACCCGAACATCTCGCGTTCATCGTCACCGACACCCCTGCGTCGTCGGGCCCGATGGGTGTGCTCACTGGTGACTTCGTGTTCGTGGGCGACGTGGGACGGCCCGACCTGCTGGAGAAGGCGGCGAAGATCAGTGGCACCATGGAGGCTGGAGCGCGCACGCTGTTTCACAGCCTGCAGCGCTTCAAGACGCTGCCCGATCACCTGCAGGTCTGGCCCGGCCATGGCGCGGGTTCCGCCTGCGGCAAGGCGCTCGGCGCGATTCCATCATCGACGATCGGGTACGAGAAGATTGCCAACTGGGGACTGCGCATCACGGACGAGCAGGCGTTCGTGGATGCGGTGCTGGACGGGCAACCCGAGCCGCCGAAGTACTTCGCCGAGATGAAGCGCATCAACAAGGTCGGTCCTGCCATGCTCGGCCAGTTCGCTCGTCCGCCGCTGCTGGCAGTGGACAAGCTGCAGCCGCTGCTCGATGCGCATGTGCTGATCGTGGATATGCGCGCAGCTGACACGTATGCAGCCGGCCTGATTCCCGGCACGATCAACATTCCCATGAGCCGGAGCTTCAACACCTGGGCGGGGTGGCTGCTGCCGTACGATCGCGACATCTACCTGATACTCGACGAGGCGCGTGATGCGTCGGTGCTCGACACTGCCGTGCGTGACCTCGCGATGATCGGCCTGGATCGTGTTGCCGGCTATTTCACGAGCGATGTGGTGCACGCCTGGGCACGCGACGGGCGGTCACTGACGGCGATTCCGCAGCTGACGCCAGCGGACGTCGCGATGCGCATGCAGGGACGCGCCACGGTGCTCGACGTGCGCGGTGTGCTGGAGTGGGAGGCGGGTCATCTGCCGGGCGTCGCGAACATGCCGCTTGGCTATCTCACGGAGCACCTCGATGCGTTGCCTACCGACAGGCCGCTGATCGTGCACTGCCAGACCGGCGCCCGCTCCGCGATCGCCGCGAGCGTGCTGCACGCACATGGTTTCAGGAACGTGGTCAACATGATCGGTGGGTTTGCCGCGTGGGATGCAGCGAAGCTGCCGGTGCAACGCACGCATGACGCAGCGATTGGTGCGGCGCACTGAGGCGCTGCACAACCGACGCATTCAGACGTCCAGCCAGGACACGATGTTGAAAAAGACGATGACACCCGAACTTCTCGAGCTGGTGGCCGAGCGCTTCAAGGCGCTTGGCGAGCCGGCGCGGCTGGCGATCCTGAACTCGCTGCGCCGCGGCGAAGCGACCGTCAGCGAGTTGGTCGAGGACACGGGCATGGGACAGGCAAACGTGTCGAAGCACCTGCAGCTGTTGCACACGCTGCGCTTCGTGGCGCGCCGCAAGGAGGGACTGTTCGTGTACTACTCGCTGGCCGATGACAGTGTGTTCCAGCTGTGCGACGTGATGTGCGGCCGCATTGCTCAGGACAGTCGTGAGCGCGGGAGGATCGTTGCCGGTCGCTGAAGTCATGCACCCATGGCCCTGGTACGTGGCGGGCCCGCTGATCGGGTTGTTCGTGCCGGCGCTGCTGCTGGTGGGCAATCGCATGTTCGGCATCTCGGGCAATCTCCGGCATGTCTGTGCCGCGGCGCTGCCGACGCGTGCGGCATTCTTCCAGTACGACTGGCGCCGCGTGGGCGGCTGGAACATGGCGTTCGCACTTGGCATCCTGCTGGGTGGCGTGCTGGTGGGCCTGACGATGCCGGATGGTGCGCAGATCGCGTTGTCTCCCGCGGCACGCGAGAGCATCGGTGCGCTCGGCGTTCGCGATTTCGGCGGGCTGGTGCCAAGTGAATTTTTCAACTGGTCGTCGCTGCTGACCATGCGTGGAGTCGTGATGCTGGTGGGCGGCGGTGTGCTGGTCGGTTTCGGGACGGCATATGCGGGCGGCTGCACATCGGGCCACGCCATCGCGGGCCTCGCGGATCTCCAGCTGCCGTCGCTCGTGGCGGTGATCGGATTCTTCGCCGGCGGATTGTTCGGAACGTGGGTACTGCTGCCGCTGCTGCTGCGAGGTGGCCTGTGAATCACGATTCTCGCCGCGATGTGCGTGGTGGAGCGATGGTTGACTCGTCGGCCGGTGTACACGAGCGCCCGCCCGTCAGCCCGACGGGGAAGGGCGTCACGACCTTTGCGACGACGGACGGGACGGAGGCAGGCGAGGCAGGCGCAGAACGTCGCACTGGCCGTGGAGTCGGCCTGGTCGTCTATCTCATGTTCGGCACGCTGTTCGGCATCGTGCTGATGAAGGCGCAGGTGGTGTCGTGGTTCCGGATCCAGGAGATGTTCCGGTTCCAGTCGTTCCACATGTTCGGCGTGATCGGCACGGCCGTTGTCACCGCCGCTGCCGCGCTGCAGTTGATCCGGCGCACCGGTCTGCGCGCGGCGAATGGGCAGCCAATCACGATTCCGCCCAAGGAGATGGGGCGGGGCACGCGCTATTGGCTGGGGGGCACCCTGTTCGGGCTTGGCTGGGCACTGGTTGGTGCCTGTCCCGGGCCGCTGCTGGCGTTGCTGGGCAGCGGCAAGGGCGTGTTCGGCGTCGTGATCGCGAGCGCCGTGGCCGGGACATGGCTGTACGGCGCGCTGCGCCCGCGGCTGCCGCATTAGCGACTGCGACCGACGTGGTGTTCGCGCCTTGCATCCGGTCCAGCTAGTTTCAGTGCAAGTGCTGTTTCAGCCTCGACCTTTGGAGCCCGTATGCGGATCGTTCGCCTTGCCACGTTGTTGATCGCTGCCGTCGTCCTGAACACGGCGTGCGAAAAGACGGCCGACAGCCCCGGGAAGGGTGACACGGCGGTGCCGTACGGCGGCGCGGGCGCGAATGGCTCCATCGGCAGCACGCCCGGCTATCTGAACGCCGCTGGTGCTGACAAGAATCCGAACGCCGGCGCCACCGCGGCAGCAGCTGCCGACACTACAGTCAAGCGCGCGGCGAGCGTACCAGCGGTTGGGGCTCCTGCCGTGGCCAAGCCGTAACGATTGTGTCTGTCTGCGGGCCTCAAGTGTTTTCGGTCTGCACCCTACACTTTCCGGACGGTTGGACACAATTTACGCGTGCCTGATGGGGTGTAGGTCAATTGGCAGACCACCCGGCTGTTAACCGGGATGTTGCAGGTTCGAGTCCTGCCGCCCCAGTGCTGTGTACGAAAACGGCCGCTCCGATGCTTCGGGGCGGCCGTTCTGTTTTGTCGATCCGTGAATTTTCATTGCATGAACTCGCGGAGTACCGCGTCGGCAACGGCAACAGCAACAGCAACGGCAGCGGCAACGGTGGTGGCCCGCACGGCTGAGCTGCGCTTCATGCAGATGAGCGACAGGACGTGCCTGTCGCTCATGGGTATGCACCAGCGTTCCTGCTGACACGGAGGCTCCGGGACAGGGACTCGAACCCCAAATTCCAGATCCAGAGACTGGCGTGTTGCCAATTACACCATCCCGGAGCGCAGCGGCCGCGTCGCTGCACGGCCGGACGGCAGGATAGCGCGGACGCCGGTCAGGCCGCGGCCTGCTGCGCCCAGTCGCGGTACAGGCGCCAGTACGCGCCCTCGGCCTCGAGCAGCTCCTCGTGCGTGCCCTGCTCGACGACGCGCCCGCCGTCGAGCACGACGATGCGGCCCGCCTGGCGGATCGTCGAGAGGCGGTGGGCGATGACGATCGCGGTGCGCCCCTGCAGCAGCCGCCGCAGCGCGACTTCGATGCGGCCCTCGGTGTGCAGGTCGACGTTCGCGGTCGCCTCGTCGAGGATGAGCATCCGCGGGTCGGAGACCAGCGCGCGCGCGAAGGCGACGAGCTGGCGCTGGCCGGCCGACAGCTGCACGCCGCGCTCGCCCACCTCCGTGTCGAGGCCGTGCTCGAGCCGGGCGACGAACTCCGTGGCGCCGACGGTCTCGACGGCCTGCTCGATCTGCCCACGGGTGGCCTCCTCGCGGCCGAAGGCGATGTTCTCCGCCACCGTGCCGCTGAACAGGAACGGTTCCTGCAGGATGAACCCGAACGCCTCTTGGGGCACGATGCCGAGCTGCCGGCGCAGCGAGCCGATCCGCGCGTCGCGCAGGTCGAGGCCGTCGACGAGGATGCGCCCGCTCGTCGGGTCGTAGAAGCGCGCGACGAGCTTGGCGAGCGTCGACTTGCCGGCGCCGGTCGCCCCGACCAGCGCGACGGTCTGCCCGGGCGGGACGGTCAGGTCGATGTCGGTGAGCGCGTTGTGGACCCCGTCCGCGGTGCGGTAGGCGAACGAGACGCCCTCGAAGCGCAGCTCGCCGCGCAGCGGCTCGGGCAGGTCACGCGCGCCCGGGCGATCCTCGAGCGTCGGCTCCTCGTCGAGCAGCTCGAAGATCTTGTCCAGGGCCGCCATCCCCGACTGGTAGGTCGTGTAGACCTGGGAG
>ENA-OFCX01000187-OFCX01000187.1-metagenomes-genome-assembly--contig:-NODE-187-length-34981-cov-4.866604_pt1 | contig 34981 bp, 31 predicted proteins | sample MGYA00153384_OFCX01 | MGnify analysis MGYA00153384
GAGTGCTGTATCGAGTCGCGTGCTGGGTGAACTGATGCTGGGCAACGACATGGTGGCGCGTTATGGCGCGCCTTATGTCACGCTGCACCGCGCAGATCTGCACGGCCTGCTGCTGCAAGCTGTGCAGCAATCGGCGGTTGTACTTCGAACAGATAGTGCGGTGCAAAGTTTTCAACAAACAGCGCACACGGTTGCCTTGCAGACAAGTCATGGTGTGCAAGACACTGATGTGTTGGTAGCCGCTGATGGTTTGTGGAGCAGGATCAGAGCGCTGCTCCTAAACGACGGCCTGCCGCGCCGCACTGGTCACCTGGCTTACCGCGCCCTGATTCAACAGGCTGCACTGCCCGAACGGCTGCGCAGCCATAACGTCACCGCCTGGCTTGGCCCCAACATGCACGCTGTGCAGTACCCGGTACGCAGCGGTGATTGGTTAAACGTCGTTGTATTCATCCACGGTAATGTTCCAGGTGATTTCCAAAACTGGAACCACAGCGCCAACGCGGCAGACCTGAAAGGGGCGCTGCAGGGCAGTTGCGCCGCACTGCAAGACCTGCTGCAAGCGGTGCCCGACTGGCGGCTGTGGGTGATGCACGACCGAACACCCATGCAAGGCGCACAGCAGATGGCACAAGGTCGCGTCGCGTTGCTGGGAGACGCCGCACACCCGATGCGCCCCTATCTCGCGCAGGGTGCAGGCATGGCAATTGAAGATGCGGCTGAACTCGGGCTAGTCCTGAATGGCGCAACACCGCCAAACTCGCCCGCCGCCTTGCAGCACTACGCAGCCAACCGCTGGCAGCGCAGCGCACGCGTGCAAGCCAGAGCATTGCGCAACGGCCAAATCTTTCATGCGACCGGGCCAGTTAGCTGGGCGCGCGATGTGGCAATGAAGCTGATGGGCGAGCGGTTGCTGGACATGCCTTGGCTGTATGGGTATCGCCCGTCGTCCTGAAGTTGCTATAAATATAAGAGCCGCATGCACTGTTTAACCGCCACCAGCTTCAATCCACTTTGTTCGGCAATTCGGTCAAAGTCACAGTCTTTGGCCAGCAATGCAAGCCCATCCCGCAGACACAGTTAAGCAATAACGCAGTCAATCGTTGACCTGATCGTCACGCCCTTGGTTCTGCAAGTCCGGCAGAGTGCGGCGGCCGCGATAGGGTCGGCGCGGGTGGGTTCTGGTACATCGGTAAATGCCTCCAGCAGTTGAGCGATGCGTTTTGCCTCCAGCTCATTTTGCAGGCCCAGCAGAATTTCAGTCATTACCAGGCCGGGGATGCCAATAGCTTCGTTGTCCTCTATCGCTTGGTTCAAGCGTTGTGCCTGGCTTGAAGTGTGGCCGTTGAAAAATCGATCCAGATCGATGTGGCAACAATTACGGCGTAGCGTCATTTGCATCGTTTGCGAAAGTCGCTCAAATGAGCAGGAGAAACAACGCAAATTCAAGCAGACTTGAAAGAAATCCTGCATCTTAAAAATTACAGGCTGGCTTTTTGACTCGCTTGTGGGTTACCCAGAGCATCCTTAAATAACCATGATGGCTCACTTGTTCTTTATTTTTCGCATTTGCAGGAAGTTTCTGCTTTCCCGCTTCACAGAAATGACGGATTTTCAGATAATCTGAAGCATGCAACCTATCAAACGATTTGACACCATTGACGCCCTGCGCGGCTTGGCCATTGTCTGGATGACGGTATTTCATTTTTGCTTTGATTTAAACCAGTTTGGCTACATCAAACAAAACTTTTACACCGATCCATTTTGGACTACTCAACGCGCCGCCATCGTCAGCCTGTTTGTGTTTTGTGCTGGCCTGAGCCAGTCGATTGCGGTTCAACAAGCGCAAAGCAGTCAAAGGTTTTGGAAACGCTGGGCGCAAGTGGCAGGTTGTGCGTTGCTGGTCAGCGCCGGTTCTTACTGGATGTACCCCAAGAGCTTTATTTACTTTGGCGTGCTGCATGGCTTGGCGCTCATGCTGGTGATTTGCCGCTTTACGGCTGGCTGGCGGCTGTGGTTATGGCCACTGGGTGCCATTGCTATTGCTATGCCTTTGATAGCTGCTTACGCCCACAATATATTGGCTAACATCGATTTTTTAAATGAAAAAGCCTTTAACTGGCTGGGTTTGATCAGCAGGAAACCGATTGCCGAAGACTATGTGCCGCTGCTACCGTGGCTGGGTGTGATGTGGTGGGGCATGGCTTTTGGCCAGGTATTGTTCAGGCGTCGCCCACGCTGGCTCGGTCAGCCGCTGCCTGCGCAATTTGCGCCCGTTACCTGGCTGGGCCGCTGGAGCCTGAGCTGGTACATGCTGCATCAACCGGTGATGATAGGAGTCCTGATGGGACTGGCTGCCATCAGGTAAACGCAAAAAAGCGGACAGAGCCGCTTTTTAATTGCTTGTGAGCCGACCTTATATCAACCTTGGCTTTTTCCCTCAGGTCTAACTGGTGCGCGCCCACACGCTGCTGCTTAATTTACTGGGCGATTTGCGGTTTGAGCTCTTTAAACGATGGAATCTTTGCTTTGCGAATGTCATCAACCCGGATGACGTGAAAGCCAAGCTGGGTTTTTACTTGGTATCCATGTCATTTGTCCTTTGGTGTGGATGCCGCACGATGATCCCCGCAAGGCGTTAACGGGCTGCACCGTGTTGAACTTCATCCGGTTGTCAAACTGCACCGCTTGCATTTTGACGCCGCGTGTGAGTTTGAGCCCTGCACGCACGGCCAACGGAATAATGACAAGGAACTTTGGCGAAACAGTGACGGTTTAAATAGTCAGCCTTCAACGTGATCGATATGGTCAACACATAACAAAACAGAAAGCGATGGGCATAACAAATCAAGTCAAAGTTTGTCTAATATAAAAATATTGTCTAAAATAACAGGATGAATATTGTCAAAGCTTCCCGCGCCAAGCAAAACTTTGGTGAAATTCTGGCGCTGGCCGCTTTCGTGCCGCAGGGCATTGAGCGTCACGGCAAGCTGGTAGCGGCTTTGGTGCCACCCGACTGGCTGGCGCGGCAAAGTAATTTTGATGAACGCCGCGCCGCGCGGATCGCACAGCAGCATGTTGAAAAGCAAAGGTTGATGGCGCATCAGGCGCTGGGAATTGCCTTGCTATGCAGCACCGTTGCCGAGCAACGTAGCCAGCTTGCCGGCGCAGCGCGTGAGGTAGACCGCTGGCAGGCCGGGCAGTTGTGCAGCGATGATTACATTGCTCGCTGGCGCAAGTGGCTGGCCTTGCCGCTCAAGCAACTGGTGCAACGCATGTGTTCTGATGCGGCGGGCTGGGGCAACGCCATGCGTCAGAACTCGCCTTTTGTTCCGCTTCCCAATGAAAACGATAGCGGCGTTGCATCGCGTGGTCGTGCTACAGCACTGCCTGCGGCTTCGCGCCTTGTACTCGCTTCCATTGGAAATCGGAATCCATCTGCATGAACGCATCCGCCCTGTTTAATTTACTGACCGCTGCCCACGCTGAATGTGGCCATAGCGACTATGTGATTGTCGGTAGCGTGTCGGTGCTCGGTATGTCCGAGGTGTCAGCCATTCCAACCGGTATGACGGTATCGATTGATGCCGATTGCTACACGCTGACTGACCCGCCTAGAGTGTTTGATTTGCAGGCCAAGCTAGGCGAGGGCAGCGTCTACCACCGCCTGCACGGCATTTATCTGAATCCCGTTTCACCCAAGCTGCCGACGCTGCCTGATGGCTGGCAGCAGCGCTTGATTCGCATCACCCGCGAAAGCGTTACAGCGCATTTTTTAGAACCCAACGACGCAGCAGTGTCCAAACTGGCACGCGCCGAGCCACGCGACATGCGCTGGGTGCGTGCTGGCATTGCGGCAGGACTGGTGTCGTTGCCGATGCTCAAGTTGCGCATGCGAAGCACTGATTTTCTGGATGCCCACGAGCAAGCGGCTGCGTTGCGTGCGATCGATGCACTGGCGCGGCCCGCAGGCGCTGATGAAAGCTGATGTGTGTGGATCAAATTTGCTATAAAATTAATAGCTGTTTACGCCCGTATTTATTGGCCTATAGGTTAATTTGATACCCAAAAACCACCCTTTTGAGTGCTTTTTAACGCTTCAAGGCATCTTTCTACAATACGCCATGCTTTTTGACTCCGCGCCCACTTCTCCTCTGCTTCACAACCTCAACCCCGAGCAATTGGCCGCGGTGACGCTGCCTGCCACCCACGCGCTGATACTGGCCGGGGCTGGTTCGGGCAAGACCCGTGTGCTGACGACCCGTATCGCCTGGTTGCTGCAGACCGGGCAGGTGTCGCCCGGCGGGATATTGGCGGTCACGTTTACCAATAAAGCCGCAAAAGAAATGATGCTGCGGCTGACCAGCATGTTGCCTGTCAATGTGCGCGGCATGTGGATTGGAACCTTTCACGGCCTGTGCAACCGGTTTTTGCGGGCGCATTACAAGCTGGCCAACTTGCCATCAACGTTTCAAATCCTCGACACGCAAGACCAGTTGTCGAGCATCAAACGGCTGTGCAAGCAGTTCGGAATTGACGACGAACGCTTTCCGCCCAAGCAGCTCATGTACTTTATTGCGGGTTGCAAGGAAGACGGCCAACGGCCCAAAGACGTGGCGGCGCGTGATGAAGACATGCGTAAAAAGATTGACATTTATGCGCTGTATGAAGAGCAGTGTCAGCGCGAAGGCGTGGTTGACTTTGGCGAATTGATGCTGCGCAGCTACGAGCTGCTCAGAGACAACGCACCGATACGGGAACACTACCAGCGGCGCTTCAGGCACATACTAATTGACGAGTTTCAGGACACCAACAAGCTGCAGTACGCCTGGATCAAGATGCTGGCCGGGCAGGGCGCTGAGGGTGAGCTGCCAACCATGCAAGGCGGCTCGGTAATTGCAGTGGGTGACGACGACCAAAGCATCTACGCCTTCAGGGGCGCGCGTGTGGGCAACATGGCGGACTTTGTACGCGAATTTGCGGTGACGCACCAGATCAAGCTGGAGCGCAACTACCGCAGCTTTGGCAATATTCTTGATTCAGCCAACGCGCTGATTGGCCACAACACCAAGCGCCTGGGCAAAAACCTGCGTACTGAGGCTGGCCCGGGTGAGCCCGTGCGGGTGCATGAATCGCCCAGTGATTTTGCCGAGGCGCAGTGGTTTGTCGATGAGGTCAAGCAGCTCGTGCGTGACGGTACCGAGCGAAAGGAAATTGCGCTGCTGTACCGCAGCAATGCGCAAAGTCGGGTGATGGAAACCGCGCTGTTTAACGCCGGTTTGCCGTACCGGGTGTATGGCGGGCTGCGGTTTTTTGAACGTGCCGAAATCAAACACGCGCTGGCTTACCTTCGCCTGTTGGAGAACCCAAACGACGACACCAGCTTTATGCGGGTGGTTAACTTTCCGCCACGCGGTATTGGTGCGCGCAGCCTTGAGCAGCTGCAAGACATTGCAAAAACCTCAGGCTGTTCGCTGCATGATGCAGTCAGTGCTGTGGGCGGCAAAGCGGGTACCAATATTGGTGCGTTTGTCGCCAAGATTGATGTGATGCGCGAGCAAACAACGGGCAGTACGCTGCGCGAAATTATTGAATTGGTTTTGCAGCACAGTGGCCTGGAAGAGCATTACAAGCTTGATCGGGAAGGCCAGGACAGGCTGGAGAACTTGGCCGAACTGGTTAATGCTGCGGAGTCATTTGTGGGGCAGGAGGGATTTGGGCGCGACGCAGTAGCGCTACCAGTCGATGAGCTGGGCGGTTCAACGAACGTGGCCTTGACGCAAAGCCCGGCCAGCCAGGGACTGGATGCAAATCTGCCGGACAACCCCACGCCCGAGTTTTTGGCCCCTGACTTTGAAACCGGTGAAACCCTCAGTCCGCTGGTCGCCTTTTTGACCCACGCTGCCCTCGAATCCGGCGACAACCAGGCCAAAGCCGGGCAAGACGCCGTGCAACTGATGACCGTGCATTCATCCAAAGGCCTGGAGTTTGACTGTGTGTTTATCACCGGGCTTGAAGACGGGATTTTTCCGCATGAAAACTCGCTGCTTGAAGCTGGCGGCATTGAAGAAGAGCGCCGACTGATGTACGTCGCGATCACGCGTGCGCGCAAGCGTCTGTACCTGAGCCATTCGCAAACCCGCATGCTGCACGGCCAGACCCGCTACAACCTGAAAAGCAGGTTTTTTGACGAACTGCCTGAAGCGGCTTTGAAATGGATTACGCCTAAAAATCAGGGTTTTGCGGGTGGTATGGGTCGCAACAATTCTTGGGGAGACGCTGCAAATTCAGGAGCTGCTGGCGCCCGTAAAGATTGGGCTAGCAGTGTATTTAGCTCAAAATCGGGTGCGGTAGAGCGATTTTCCAATCCCGCAGTTCCGACGCAGCGTGAAGCTCCTGCTCACGGCATCACGAGCGGTATGAACGTGTTTCATACCAAGTTTGGCGAAGGCCGTGTCCAAATGCTGGAAGGCACCGGTGACGACGCAAGGGCGCAGATCAATTTCACCCGGCATGGCGTGAAATGGCTCGCACTCAGCGTTGCTAAATTGACTGTGGTTTAGACTAAAAAAGTGCCTGGAATGGCTACTTTTTAGCCTTGTAAGCCGCAATCGATTTGGCCAGGTCTTGGTACTCTTCACACGTCGTGTTGCCGCAAATAGTTTTCAGTGACGCCAAATGCTCATCTGCTTTGGCAGGTTGCTTGTCCATCAAATACGCCTCGCCGATGTACTCGTGCGCACCTTTGTGTTTGGGGTCAACTTTAAGTGCCATGCGGTAGTACTCAAACGCTTTCGGTAAGTCAGGCGTGGCTTGTTTGCGTAGGGAATACGCGAGCAGGTTGTAGGTGTCGGCGTTGCCCGGCTTTTCTTTTGCTTGCAAGCTGAGTTCAGAAATCGATTTTTGCCAGTCTTTGGCCTTGATGGCGGCTCTTGCGGCTGCCATTCTGTCGGGTTTGCCTGCCATTGCCACCGCAGGCTGTGGCAGCGGTTCGGGTGTGGTGTCGGCGGCAGTGGCGTTAAAGGGTAGGAGGCAGCTTAGGTAGATACCAATGGTCGACGCAACAAAGCAGGCAGATTTTTTGATGTTCATATGATGTGACGGTTGTTATGGAGCAGATCTTGAAAAATAAAAACATGCTTGACGTGGTGCCTGATGGCTGCGGAAAGCTTAATAAGCGAAAGTAGATTTACCGCTGCCATCCTTGATGCCTTTTCTGCCAGACACCTGCCAGGTGGTGCGCTGGTCCACCAATTTTGCCAAAAATTCGAGCTCTTCATCGGTGTGGTTGATGGCTCCAGCTGGTGTGAGCTTGCGACCGTCCTTGGGTTCTACTTCTCCCCAAAAGGCCTGGTGGTAGTCAGACACTGAAATGCGCTTTTCTCCGTCAGATTCCACGTCAACTGTGCCGTAGCAATTGCAAAAATAGCTTCGGTTATTTTGCTCTGCAAACACTTCAGAATAAACGCCCGTACCGCGAATGCCAGCGGTAATGGTGGGCATAACGATTAAACGGCTGCTGCCCTTGCCCCACACACTGACGACTGCGCCGGTGACAAGCCTGAGCAAGCTGACGGCGTTGAGCGAGTTGCCACGCTCTACGGTCAGGGTTGAGTTTTGCCTGACCTGGAATGCAGAGTTGCCGATCACAAACATCAAGTTTGCGCCAGGCCCAGTCTTGATCTGATCGCCGGTTTGAATCGACTGGCCCGGCTGCAGCGCCAAACCGTTGAGCATCGTATCGCCCGCCAGTTGCACCACATTGCTGCGCTGCTGCGCGAGTGCTGCCGACAGCCCGCCCATCGCAACCCACGCAGCTGCGGCTTTAAGGGCATCACGGCGTTGGAACCACAAAATTTCTTTTTCTGATCTGCCGCTCAGCGTGTGGTGTGTCATGGTGTCGCTCACATCTTAATTTTTTAGTAACGTAAAACCTGTATCAGGTCGTGTCGTGATTGGTGATCGCCGGGTTCCCAGAAGTTCCCTCGAAGCTGTCTTGGTAGGTGAAATAAATCGACGTGAAGAACATCGCAATCATGATCAGAGAAACAGGGAGCATGGCCACATTTGCCAATGCGGGGCTGCCAATCAACGCAGAAATCAGCGTCAACGCCAGCACGCTCAGCATGAAAATTCCCACCCATGCGGCGCCGTAAACCGACATCGCGCCAAAGTTTTTGTAGCACGCCATAAAGCTGAAGAACAGGCTCTTGACGGGCGGCATGCCTTGCCAATGCACCAAGGCCGGTGCGTGCCAGAACATGAGCGACAGCGGCAAATACAAGGCCAATGTGGCCCACAGAGTGAGTTGAAAGTTACGTTGCTGGACAAGCTCTTCAGTAATTTTCCCACCCAGCAAATACAACTTGGCAAACTGCCCACCGTCAATCAAGCTGGTTGCAGCAATGATGGCCAGGAAACCCACAGCGTAAATGGCGCCCAGCACCACCATCGACCTCAAGCGTTGTTTGCCTGCACGAAAAGCGCTGATCAAAATGGTTGGCATCGGGAAGTTGCCTTTACTGGCCTCTTGCGTCGCGGCCATGAGGCCAAGGGTGGCTGCGGGCAGCAGCGCAAGCGCAAGCGCCGCACCAATGAACGGGAGCATCGACGCCAGTGCCAGCAATGCCATAAACATGAAAAAAAGTCCGGATAGGGCCAATGGCTGCCGCAAAAAAGTTTTGCAACCGAGCTTGACCCATGCCAGGCCAGTACGCGGCGAAACAATGTTTAGTTTCATGATTTATTGAACAGTCGTTGGTTCGCGTGCTGATAGGTTAGCGGCTGGAACACCCGGCCGCGCAACACGCGCTCAAAATGGGATGGGTCGTGGGCCTTGAGCAGCGCTGCCTCGCGCGGCAGATAAAAGTCCCAAAGCCTGGAAATCCAGAAACGCAGCGCGGCAGCGCGTACCAGTGCGGGTAGCAAAGTGCGCTCTTGCGCGCGCAGGGGCCGCACAGATTCGTAAGCAGCCAAAAACGCCGCCGCTCTTTTCGCATCGTGTTGCCCGGTTGCCAGGTCGATGCACCAGTCATTCAGGGACACGCCAATGTCAAACAGCAAAACGTCGCAACCAGCAAAGTAAAAATCAAAAAAGCCGGTCAGCTCGCTGTCATCAAACATCACGTTGTCGCGAAACAGGTCGCCATGAATCGGCCCGACAGGCAGCGCCTTGTACGGCGAAGACGCAGCAATGTGATTTTGGTATGCCAGCTCCGCGATCAGCAAACTGCGCTGCTCGGCAGACACATGCCCAAGTACCGCTGGCACCGTTTGGTTCCACCAGGAAAGGCCGCGCAGATTGGGTTGCTGCTTTTTAAAAGCGAGTCCTGCCAAGTGCATACGCGCCAGCATGGCGCCAGTTTTTGCGCAGTGTTCGGCGCTTGGGTTTAACTCGCTGCTACCGCGCAGTTTGTTGACTATGGCAGTGGGCTTGCCTTTTAAGCGGTGCAAAATTGCGCCGTTTTCGTTTGCTTCCGGGTTTGGGGCCGCGATACCGCAACTCGCAAGGTGCTGCATCAACTCCAGGTAAAAAGGCAGCTGTTCGAAACTCAGCCGCTCAAACAGCGTAAGCACATAGTCGCCACGCTGAGTGGTGGCAAAGTAATTGGTGTTTTCAATGCCGCCCTTACACGCGGTAAGGGTTTCAAGTTCGCCAAGATGAAAGTGCCGCACGAAAGCAGCCGCCTCGTCGAACGAGACTTCGGTGTAAACAGCCATGCTTGCAGCGACGCCTTCTAGAGCTGAAAAGTGTGCAGACGGTGCAAAAGTTACTAGAACTTCAGCACGTTCCAAACCCGCGAGCCAGTCGTGTCGCCATTCGATGTCGACGGCGCTGCGCCTCTGCTGGTGTCAGATGGTTTGATTTCATAGGGAGGAACATTCAGCCGGGTTTTGGGTTGAACCGTGATGCTTTGGGTTTGCCCGCCAACCCGAACCTCATCAATCCGCGAGCCAGCGTCTTCAATGCGAATTTTTTGAATCATTTGGTCACCGCGTGATGGTTGCGCAGCTGGTGCAGCCGAAGCGGGGGCGGTTTGCGCTCCGCAAAGCGTAGCGGCCGCCAAAAGAGCGCTAAAAACGGTAAGTTTCAGGCTGAAAACAGTTTGGTGGTTCATGGTCGTATTGTAGGCTTGGCCGAGGCTTTTGCCTGCCTGGCCGGTAGAGGACTTTTGCCGGTAAACATTGGCTTGTTGTGCCTTTCTGCGAATCTGCCGGCCCGAGCCTGGCTGGGGCAGTTGCCACCAGCAGCGCACTTCCGTGACAATTCCCAGCATGACAATTGATAAAAAAACCCTGTTGCTGGTCGATGGCTCCAGTTATTTGTACCGCGCCTTTCATGCCATGCCCGACTTGCGCGCTGACCCGGCCGACCCATTGAGCCCGGCGACCGGCGCAATCAGAGGCATGGTCAATATGATGCAAAAGCTGCGCAAAGACGTTGTTGCTGACTATGCAGCCTGCGTGTTCGACGCCAAAGGCCCAACATTTCGCGATGATTTGTACCCCGCCTACAAGGCCAACCGCTCACCCATGCCGCCCGATTTGCGCAGCCAAATTGAGCCTGTGCATGAAGTGGTGGCGTTGCTTGGCTGGAGCGTGCTCGCCGTGCCGGGGGTGGAGGCCGATGACGTTATCGGCACGCTGGCGTGCATGGCATCACATCAGGGCATTGAAGTCATTATTTCAAGCGGCGACAAAGACCTGAGCCAACTGGTGGACCAGCACATCACCGTCATCGACACCATGAACGACAAGCGGCGTGACCTCGCAGGTGTTGAAGCTGAATTTGGCGTGCCGCCCCGCCTGATGGTCGACTACCAGACTCTGGTGGGCGACACGGTCGACAACGTTCCCGGTGTGCCAAAAGTCGGCCCGAAAACCGCAGTGAAATGGTTGCAGGAATATGGCTCGCTCGACAATTTGCTGGCGAACGCCGCAGACATCAAGGGTGTTGTCGGCGAGAACTTGCGCCAGTCGCTTGATTGGCTGCCGCAGGGCCGCGCGCTGCTGACCATAAAAAAAGACTGCGATCTGGCCGAGTATGTTCAGGGCTTGCCTGCTATGGATGCAATAGCTACAGGCGCCCAAAAAAAAGAGGCTTTGGCCACTTTTTACCTGAAGTACGGCTTCAAGGGACTGGTCAGATCGCTCGAAAGCAACGCCGCCCGACCCGAGTCCGCGGCAGCGCCCCTGGCCGTTCACATCGAGCGTGAAACTGAACCCGGCCTGTTTGACGAACCCAGTACGGTTGCGCAAGCGCCACTGCAAACAAACCATTTACTATGCGACACAATTTTCACGTGGCAGGCGTTTGACCAGTGGCTGGCCAAGCTGATGGCCGCCGAGCTGGTGGCAGTAGACACGGAGACCACCTCGCTCGACGAAATGCGTGCCGAGATTGTGGGCATCAGCTTTTCGATTCAACCGGGTGAGGCCGCATACATTCCGTTGACCCACGACTACCCTGGCGCGCCCACACAATTGCCGCGTGATGAAGTGCTTGCCAAACTCAAGCCCTGGCTTGAAGACCCGGCCAAACTCAAGCTCGGCCAGCACATCAAATATGACCGCCATGTGTTCGCCAACCACGGCGTTGAAGTCAACGGGTACACGCACGACACCATGCTGCAAAGCTACGTGCTGGAAGTCCACAAGCCGCATGGCCTGAGCAGCCTCGCCGAGCGGCACTTGGGGCGGGGCGGTATTGCGTATGAAGACCTGTGCGGCAAGGGGGCTACCCAAATCAAGTTCAATCAGGTCGAGGTGGCCAAGGCCGCAGCTTACTCCTGCGAGGACGCGGATCAAACGCTGGGTGTGCACAACCTGTTGTGGCCGCAAATTCAGGCCATTGAAAAGCTCAAGTTCATCTACGAACTTGAAATTCAAAGCAGCGAATCTTTGTACCGTATCGAGCGCAATGGCGTGCTGATTGATGGGCCGATGCTGGCAAAACAAAGCGGCGAGTTGGGGCTGCGGCTGATGCGACTGGAAACCGAAGCGTACGAAATTGCAGGCCAGCCCTTCAACCTGGGCAGTCCAAAGCAACTGGGCGAAATTTTCTTTGACAAGCTCGGTATGCCGGTCATTAAAAAAACCCCCAGCGGCGCACGCAGCACCGATGAAGAAGTGCTCGAAAAGCTGGCTGAAGATTACCCGCTGCCCGCCAAGCTGCTGGAGCACCGCAGCCTGTCAAAGCTCAAGGGTACGTACACCGACAAGCTGGCCCAGCTCGCCCTGCCGCGCACTGGGCGCGTACACACGCATTACGCGCAAGCTGTGGCGGTGACTGGCCGCTTGAGCAGCAACGACCCGAATTTGCAAAACATTCCTGTCAAAACTGCTGAAGGTCGCCGCGTGCGAGAAGCTTTTATCGCAGCGCCTGGCAACCTGATCGCCAGCGCCGACTACTCGCAAATTGAGCTGCGCATCATGGCGCACATCAGCGAAGACGCAGCCTTGCTCAAAGCCTTCACCGACGGCATTGATGTGCACCGTGCTACGGCCGCTGAAGTGTTTGGTGTGGCGGTTGATGCCGTGAGCAGCGAGCAGCGCCGCTACGCCAAGGTGATCAACTTCGGCTTGATTTACGGCATGAGCAGCTTTGGTCTGGCAAAAAATTTGGGTATCGAGACCAAAGCCGCAGCAACCTACATCGACAAGTATTTTCAGCGCTACCCGGGCGTTAAAAACTACATGGACGAGACCCGCCTGTCTGCCAAAAGCAAAGGCTATGTCGAAACCGTTTTTGGCCGCCGTCTGTATTTGCCTGAAATCAATTCCCCTAACGGCCCACGCCAAAAAGGTGCCGAGCGCGCCGCGATTAATGCGCCCATGCAAGGCACAGCCGCAGACCTGATCAAACTCAGCATGAATAAAGTACTCGATGTGCTGGACAAAGAAAACCGAAAAACCAAAATGATCATGCAGGTGCACGACGAGCTGGTGTTTGAAGTGCCGCTTGATGAGGTGGATTGGGTGCGGGTAGAGATTCCGCGCTTGATGGCGGGCGTGGCGGAGCTGAAAATCCCGCTGCTGGCTGAAATTGGCGTGGGCGAGAACTGGGAGAAGGCTCACTAACGTTCGCGTGGGAAAAAGCGCACTGATGGGTGCGAAAAAAGTGGTTGGCCCAAATTTGTTAATTGTATTGACCGCTAGTGCAACAAATACGGGTGCGAGCAGCTATAAATACAGTAGCGTGTAAAACCTGCACCACAGGGTTTTTTTTAGCGAGGCAACCATTCATCAGGGCATTTTGTGCGGTCAGGTAATCTGGCGCGTCGTGATCGGTGAAGTAAGGCCGCTGGCGGAAGGACTCTTGCGGTCAATCACCAACAGACAGGTTTTCCTGGATGCTGCTCCTTGGGTTAGCTTGGGTTAGCTTGGGTTAGACAGCTGCATCATCCTGTCTGGCGTTGGCTTTATCCAGCCGCATGTGGACAAGAGTCGATCTGATCAGGACACCATGGCTGCTTACGCCACCGTGACGCTCGCCCCATCACCTTTTGCGGCAATCACGCCTATTGCGTACACCGCTTCACCCGCTTCGCTCAGGGTTTTGGCAGTCGCCTCTGCATTCGCAGCATCCACGACCACCACCATGCCAATGCCGTTGTTGAACGTGCGGTTCATCTCCATATCGTCAACACCGGCCGTTTTTTGCAGCCAGGCGAACAGCTCGGTTTGCGGCCAGCTGCCTTTGACCAGATGTGCTGCTGTGCCTTCGGGCAGCACTCTAGGAATGTTCTCCAGCAGGCCGCCGCCCGTGATGTGGGCCAGCGCTTTGATGGGGTGCGCTGCCAAAGCTGCCAACACGTTTTTTACGTACAGGCGTGTTGGCTCCATCACGGCTTGCTTGAAGGGTTTGCCGTCCAGCGCTTCGGGCAAGTCCCTGCCAGCACGTTCAATGCATTTGCGCACCAGGCTAAAGCCGTTGGAATGCACGCCGCTGCTGGCCAGGCCTAGCACCACGTCGCCGGGCTTGACGTCATTTCCGCTCAAGATTTTTGATTTTTCAACCGCGCCGACGCAAAACCCGGCCAAATCGTATTCACCTGCCGGGTACATGCCGGGCATTTCTGCAGTTTCGCCCCCAATCAGCGCGCAGCCGCTTAACTCACAACCTTTGGCAATACCGCCAATCACAGCCGCCGCAACGTCTATTTCCAGCTTGCCGCAGGCAAAGTAGTCTAAAAAGAACAGCGGCTCTGCACCTTGCACCAGCACGTCGTTCACGCTCATGGCGACCAAATCAATGCCCACCGTGTCGTGCATTTGCCATTCAAAAGCCAGTTTGAGCTTGGTGCCCACGCCGTCGGTACCGCTGACCAATACTGGCTCTTTGAACTTTTTGGACACCTCAAACATCGCGCCAAATCCGCCGATGCCAGCCAGCACGCCTTCGCGCATGGTTTTTTTGGCCAGCGGCTTGATGCGCTCAATCAACGCGTCGCCGGCGTCGATGTCAACGCCTGCATCTTTGTAACTCAAGGGCGCGGGCGTTGCGGGCGTGGGCTGGGTCATGGCGTAGTGGGTGCTCTGAGGTGGGGGCTCTAGGGGGCAACCCCGATAGAATCAAGGCCTAGATTCTAAAGGCTCATGCACAGGCACCAAGCGCCACTCAAACTGCACTTTTTAAGGGCAAGTCACGATTTATGCAATTTACATCACCTCAAAAACGCGCCTTGACCTGGTGCCTGATTGCCGCGCTGAGCGTTTTGGCGCTGTGGCTGTTGGGGCCGGTGCTGACCCCCTTCATCGTGGCTGCTGTATTGGCCTACGCGCTAACGCCTATGGTCAATAAACTCGACGGGTTGTTTCGCGGGCGGGTTCCACGCGTGCTGGCGGTTTTGCTGGTTGAACTGCTTTTTATTGTGGTCACTCTGGGGCTGGTGCTGCTGGTGGTACCCATCGTTGCCAAAGAAATCCCGCTGATGCGCGAGCAAGTGCCACTGCTGGCAGAGCGCATCACCACCGGGCTTACTCCGTGGCTGGCGCAATTTGGCATCCAGGTTTCGCTGGATCTGGGCAGCTTGAAGGCGCTGGCGCTGAAGTACCTCAACGCAAACTATGAAGACATGTTCGGCTCTTTGTTGTCTTCGCTGCAGCTGGGCGGCAGTGTGGCACTGGCCATCATCGGAAATGCAGTGTTGATTCCGGTCGCTCTGTTTTATTTGCTGATGGACTGGGATAAATTTGTCATGCGCCTGTTGGAGCTGGTTCCGCCGCAGCTGCGCGAAGGCGTTGACAGCTTTACCGGCGAGGCCGACTCCGTTTTGGGCCAATACCTGCGTGGGCAGTTGCTGGTGATGCTGGTTATGGCGATTTTTTATGCGGTCGGTATGGCCCTGTTTGGGCTTGATCTGGCCCTGCCGATTGGCATTTTTACCGGCGTGGCGATGTTTATTCCGTATGTGGGTTTTGGCATCGGCATGCTGCTCGGCCTGCTGGCAGGCTTGCTGCAATTCGCATCGATCAAAGCGCTGGTGATGGTGGCGGTGGTGTTCGGCATTGGCCAGGTGCTGGAAAGCCTGGTGCTCACCCCGCGTATGGTGGGTGAGCGCATTGGCCTGCACCCGCTGGCAGTTATTTTTGCGTTGCTGGCTTTTGGCCAGTTGTTTGGATTTGTCGGCGTGCTGATCGCACTGCCTGCCAGTGCTGTACTGCTGGTAGCCATACGCCGCGTGAAAAGCCAGTATTTGGCCAGCAAGCTCTACAAGGGCGCATAGGCATATGTTTGGCAGCCTTCCCGCATGAAGCAAATTGCGCTGGACGTGGGCTTGTCGTCAAGCCCGACATTTGGCAACTATTTTGCAGGGCCAAACGAAGCTGCGTTGAAACATTTGCAGCTGTGGGCGGGCAGCACATTGCGCTCCCCGGTGCCCACTTATTTATGGGGCGAAGCTGGCAGTGGAAAAACCCACCTGCTTCACGGCGCGGTTCACGCGCTCCAGCAGCTGGGTGCAAAAGTCGGCTGGATGGACGCTTCAACATTGGAGCCACCAGAGTTTGACGCAGCGTGGTCGGCCGTGGTGCTCGACGAATGCCATCTATACACCGCAGTGCAGCAGCAAGCCGCCTTCAACTGGTTTGTAAACGCCACCAGCAGCGCTGACGGCCTTGCGCGCTGCGTGCTGGCCTCTGGCGATTTACCGCCTGCCGATCTTGCGTTGCGCGACGACTTGCGCAGCCGCTTGGGGTGGGGCCATGTGTTTGAGCTGCATCCGCTTTCGGAGGCGCAGCGCAGAGCTGTGCTGCGAAAGGAAGCCGACGCGCGCGGCGTATTGTTGAGCGACGAAGTGATGGACTTCATGCTGCGCCGCTTCTCTCGCGACTTGAGCAGCCTGATGGAGCTGCTGCGCCAACTCGACGGTTACGCGCTCCAAACCAAGCGGGCCGTTACCGTGCCTTTAATTAAAGCCATGCTGGACAGTGAATGAAAAAAATCGCGTTATTTGATTTGGACCACACCCTGATTCCGTTTGATTCTGACTATGAATGGAACGAATTCACGATTGCGCATGGGTGGCGCGACGGCGTGCAGTTTCGCCGAACCAACGATGCTTTTTTTGAGCAGTACCGCGCAGGAACGCTCGACATCCACGCCTACGTGCGCTTCGCCACCCAGGCCATGCGGGAGCAAGGCGCTATTAAATCAGTAGCTGCTCGCGCTTTGTTTATGGGCGCAAGAGTACTAAAAGATATAAAAATTCAAGCGGTGGACCTGGTCAAGGCGCACCAGACTGCCGGTGACGCCGTAGCCATTGTTACGGCCACGAATGAATTCGTGACCCGCCCGATTGCCGATGCTTTCGGCGTTGCCGAGCTGATTGCGATTGATTTGGCAAAGGACGCGCAGGGCGAGTACACCGGCGAAATTGCGGGCACGCCATCGTTTCGTGAAGGTAAAGTCCTGCGCGTTGAAAGCTGGCTGGCCCAACGCAGCCTGGGCTGGCAGGACATTGAGGCAACGTTTTACTCCGACTCCATGAACGACCTGCCGCTGCTTGAAAAAGTAACGAACCCGGTGGCGACCAACCCGGACGAACGCCTGCGCGAGCTCGCAGTTGCGCGCGGATGGCGCATACTTGACCTGTTTTAACCCCCTTTCCCCTGTATCAGTCGAGTTCGCCAGCCTGAAAACGCGTTGTGACGTGGCATGTGAATTCCTGAAACGCCTGATTTCATGATTAAAAAATTCATCGACAAACTGTTTGGCAAAAGTGACGGCGTGGCAGGTGCCGCCAAAGTAGTCAAAAAATCCCCTTTCGGTACGCGCAACGACCTGCAAGTCAAAGACCACGGCATCAACCCCAAGCTGGTAGATGAGCGCGCAATGGACGTGGTGCTGACGCTCAAAGACGCCGGTTTTCAGGCCTACATTGTCGGCGGTGCAGTGCGTGATCTGCTGGTAGGGCTCAAGCCCAAAGACTTCGATGTGGCAACCGACGCAACGCCAGAAGAAGTCAAACGCCTGTTTCGCCGCGCCTTCATCATCGGGCGGCGCTTTCGCATCGTGCACGTCATTTACGGCCGTGGCCGTGAGCATGAGGTGATCGAGGTGTCGACGTTTCGCGCTTACCTTGAAAGCAGCCAGGCAGAACAAGTTGGCGGGAATGAGCGCACCAGCAAAAGTGAGTTGGCGGGTATGACACATGCGGTTGACAGCTCAGGCCGCGTGTTGCGCGACAACGTTTGGGGCCCGATGCAAGAAGACGCCGCCCGGCGCGACTTCACCATCAACGCCATGTACTACGACCCCGAAACCCAGGTGGTAGTGGACTACCACAGCGGTATCAAAGACGCGAAGAAAAAAGTCATCCGCATGATTGGTAGCCCCGCAGTGCGCTACCGCGAAGACCCGGTGCGCATCATTCGGGCGGTACGGTTTTCAGCCAAGCTCAAGGCGCTCGGGTTTGAGTTTGAAGACAAAACGGTTCAGCCAATCAAGGGCATGGTCAAGCTGCTGGCGGATGTGCCGCAGTCACGGTTGTTCGATGAAATGCTCAAGCTTCTGCAGACCGGTCATGCGCTGGCCAGCATTGCGCAGCTCAAAGCGCTGGGCTTGACGGGCATTTACCCGCTGCTCGATGTGGTGGTGGACAACTCCGACCAGCCGTTTTTAAACTCGGCATTGATGGACACCGACCGGCGCGTGGGCGAGGGCAAGTCAGTGGCGCCCAGCTTTTTGTTGTCTTGCGTGTTGTGGACCGATGTGCGCAGCGGCTGGGAGCAGCGGCTCGGGAACGGCGAGCACACCATGCCTGCACTGCACGACGCGATTGACGACGCCTTCAACGCAAAAATTGGCGACGTGTCGGGACGAGGCAAACTGGGCGGCGACATGCGGGAAATTTGGACCATGCAGCCGCGCTTTGACAAGCGGGTTGGCGCGTCGCCGTATTCGATGCTGGAGCAGCCGCGTTTTCGTGCTGGGTTTGATTTCTTGCGGCTGCGCGCACAAACCGGTGAAGTGGAGATGGAGTTGGCCGAGTGGTGGGAGAAATTTTCAACCGCTTACGACGACGAACGCCACGCCATGATTGAAGCCATTCGCCTGGCAAACTTGCAAAAGCCACAGCAGGCACGGGTACGGGTGAAAAAAGCGGACGCAGCGCAGCCAGACGTGCGTTTTTCAAACCCCGACGGCGAAGCGCCGTTTGCAAGCCAGGAGCAGGGCGAGTTTGATCAAACTGCCCCCGCCAGAAAACGCCGCCGCCGCCGCAAGCCCGCTAACCGGGGCTCTGCTGGCACGGGCGCTACGCCCGATGGGCCGAGTCCCGACGTTCAACAGTAAAGGAAGCGGCCATGGTCACGGCCTACATTGGCCTGGGTGCCAACCTGGGTAATGCCGCTCAAGCAGTCAGGCAGGCCATTGCGGGTATCAACGCACTGGCGCTTTGCCGCGTGACCAAAACGTCCAGCCTGTACACCACCGCACCGCTTGAAACCCTGCCGGGTTATGCGTCGGGCGGTGATTACAGCAACGCGGTGATTGAAGTTGAAACCACGCTGTGTGCGCCAGATTTGTTTGGGCACCTGCAGCAAATAGAACAAACTGCAGGCCGCGAAAGGCCGTACCTGAATGCGCCGCGCACGTTGGATTTGGACCTGCTGCTGTACGGTACGGGCCGAATCGCATCCAAAAACCTGACGGTGCCGCACCCGCGCATGTCGCAGAGGGCATTCGTTTTGCTGCCGCTGGCTGAAATAGCACCAGCTCTGGTGACCCAGGATGCACTGGGCGCTGTTCAGCACCAGCAGATTTGTCGGGCCAAAGAGCCCGGTTGATCGCCGCTCAGGGCGCCAGCCGCTCGCGCAGCCAGGCACCATCAGCTTGCAACATGTAGCGCAGCCGGTCATGCAGGCGGCTTTTTCGTCCCTGCCAGAATTGCCAGTTGTCAGGTTTCAAGCGGTAGCCGCCCCAGTGCGGCGGGCGAGGCGGGTTGTTACCAAATTTCGCGGCAAATCCTGCTTCATTGGCCTCCAACACCGCCCGTGAGGCCACCACATCGCTCTGCGGGCTGGCCCATGCGCCCAGGCGTGAGGCGAGTGGGCGTGAAGCATAGTAGGCATCACTTTCTTCAGGCGATATTTTTTCTACCACGCCCTCAACACGCACGCTGCGTTCCATCTCCACCCAGTGAAATTGCAGCGCAGCAAAAGCATTGCCCGCAAGCTCGACGCCTTTGCGGCTTTGGTAATTGGTAAACCACACCGGGCCACGCGCGTCGAGCCCTTTGATGAGCACAATTCGGGTTGACGGCCGCAAATCACTGCCCACAGTGGCCAGCGTCATGGAGTTGGGCTCAGGCACGTTGGCGGCAATTGCTTCGTTCAGCCACAGCTCAAACTGTTTGAGTGGGTCGGCAAGCGCGGCGGATTCAACCAGCTCAGCCAGCTCGTAGCTTTTGCGCAAATCGGCAATGGGAAGGTCTCGGTTAGGCATACTCCCAGTATAAAGATGGCGATACGTTTTAAACCTTACACATTTACATGCCTGCTTCACCGGTAGTGATTGTTTTGGCAGCAGGGCGGGGCGAGCGTTTTGCAGCGTCTGGCGGCACAACGCACAAGCTGCAGGCGCTTCTGGCAGGCGTTGCGGTGCTGGACCACACGCTTGCCGCCGTGAAAGCCAGCAGCCTGGCGTTCCATGTGGTGGCAAGCGATGCGTCGCGGCCGGGTATGGGCGACTCCATTGCGGCCGGTGTGCGGGCTACGCCGAATGCTTCGTGCTGGCTGATTTTACCGGCTGATCTGCCGCTGATCCGCGCCAACACGCTGCGCACCATTGCGTTTGCAGCGCATTGCGCAGTAACGGTTCCCACCTGCCAAGGCCAGCGCGGCCACCCGGTGCGGTTTGATGCAAGCCTCAAGGATGAATTGCTAAATTTTAAGGGAAATAAGGGTGCAGCCCAATTGATACGGGCGCAAGCAGCTATCAGTCTGGTAGCAGAAATTGAGGTGGATGACGTCGGTTGCATCTTCGACATTGACACGCTTGACGACTTGCGGCGCGCTGAGGCGTTGCTGGATGGCCGCTTAATCTGAAGCGTTCACGCGCTTGAGCAGAGCGCCGAGGGCGCGGTCATGAATGCCGACGCTGCGCAGGCTGTCGTATGTTTTTTGGGCGTAGTCGCGCGTGGTGCCGTAGCGGCCTGACGCTTCGGCAAATATCCTCAGGTAGACGTCATGCGGCAGCTCCCCGGTGTGGTCGGGGCTGGTTTTTGACAACGTAAAGGCCAGCGCCTTGACAGCAGTTTTTTGACCGTTGTGCATGGTTTGGCAAAGCAGCCATTTTGGGTCATACACGGCGTTGGGCATTTCGCGCTCCCACAGGGGCACCAGCGCTGCAGCAACTTTTGCGCGTGGAATGCGAAACACCATACCCTTACAACTGCCGCCCGGCAGCAGGCCGAACACCAGGCCAGGGCACTGCGGGGAGCCCCGGTTGTAGGTGCTCCACATTTTCAAGGCGCGGTGGTAACCACGGGCGGTAGCAAAGCGCTGTTCGGCAAATGCGAATTCTGGCCGCCAGATCAACGAGGCGTAACCAAAAATCCATAAATCGGTTTTGCCGCCCCATTGCGCCATGGTGGCTTCAAGCGAATGCGCTGGATTGGCTGGCTGGATTTGGGTCTGTAATGTCACAGACACACTTTACAAGGCATGCAGTTAAAAAACGGTTCCACGCCATGTTTTCTCAAGACGATGACAACCAGCAAGGTTTTATTTTGGCGTTCGTGTTTGGCGTAGTGGCTTTGGTGATCGCCGCGGTCATCGGTGTCGGCATTTACCAGCGCGGCAAGGCGTCAAAGCCAGCCGCTGCTGGTGTTGCTGCGGCAAGTGCAGCGCCAGCGATTTCGCCTGCGCCGACCGCAGCTGGTACGGCCCAATCGGCAATGGACGCGGCCAGTGTCAAGGTTGAAAACGGTGTGGTGAAGTTTTACTTTGCCACTGGCAAGTCTGACCTTGCTGCGGGGGCGCCGGATGCCTTGGCTGACGTGATCAAAGGCGCCAAAGCTGGCCGCAAGCTGGTGATTTCTGGTTACCACGATGCTACCGGTAGTGCGGCAGCAAACGCAGAATTGGCCAGGCAGCGTGCCTTTGCGGTGCGCGACGCTTTAAATGCAGCGGGTGTTGATGTAGCCAGCATGGAACTCAAGAAGCCGGAGCAAATGACCGCCAGCGGCAGCGACGCCGAGGCGCGCCGCGTCGAAGTCGCGATTCAATAAGGCCTACTGCCGCGCGGGGGCGTGGCCGGCAAGGCAGGCGATGGGGTTTGGTACCGGTTTGGTAACCAAAAACACATTTATCGCGTGTCAGTGCAGTTACCATGCGGTGTGTAACTAAATTACAAACCGACTGACCCACCCACTTTTTGAAAGGTACCCGCTATGGCTACCTCGCTTCCTGCAAATGATGCGCAAGTAACGCTCAACCCCGTTGTTGCGCGGGTCACTGCCCGAATCCTTGAACGCAGCCGGACCAGGCGCAGCGCCTACCTGGCACAAATCAACGCGGCCGCTACACGAGCCAGAAGCGCTGACCGCATGGGTTGTGCCAATCTGGCCCACGCAGTAGCTGGCGCACCGATTGATGACCGCTTCAAAATCGTCGCCGAACATGTGCCTAACATCGGCATCGTGACAGCGTACAACGACATGCTGTCAGCGCACACGCCAATGCAGCCGTACCCCGATCTGATCAAAGCTGAAGCACGCAGGATGGGTGCTACAGCGCAGGTCGCAGGCGGCGTTCCCGCCATGTGCGACGGCGTGACGCAGGGCACAGCGGGCATGGAGCTCAGCCTGTTCAGCCGCGACGTGATTGCCATGGCGACCGCAGTAGCGCTGTCCCACGACATGTTTGATGCTGCGCTCATGCTGGGCGTGTGCGACAAAATTGTGCCGGGCCTTTTGATTGGCGCGCTGCATTTTGGACACTTGCCCACCGTGTTTGTACCCGCGGGGCCGATGCCGTCAGGCATTCCAAACAAAGAAAAAGCTGCAGTGCGCGAACTTGCCGCGCAAGGCTTGGTGGGCCGCCCGGAGCTTTTGGCATCTGAGATGAAGTCCTACCACGCGCCCGGTACCTGCACTTTCTACGGCACAGCCAACAGCAACCAGATGCTGCTGGAAGCGATGGGTTTGCATGTGCCAGGCACGGCGTTTGTGGCGCCCGGTGGCGACTTGCGCGACGAGCTGACCCGCGAATCGGCGCGCACGGTGCTTGGCATCATCAAGTCGAAAAGATATGCACCTATCGGCCACATCGTTGATGAGCGCGCGATCGTTAACGCCATGGTTGCGCTGCTTGCCACGGGCGGCTCCACCAACCATTTGATTCACTGGGTCGCGGTGGCGTATTCGGCGGGCATCACCATCGACTGGAACGACTTTTCAGACCTCTCAAGCGTGGTGCCAACGCTTACGCACGTGTACCCCAACGGCAGTGCCGATGTGAACCAGTTTCAAGCTGCGGGCGGCACGGGGCTGGTCATCAGGGAGCTTCTGAACGCCGGTTTCATGCATGCCGATGTGCTAACCGTGCGCAGTGGCGGTATACGTGAATACACGCGAGAGCCTTATTTAAGCGGCTCCACTCTGGCGTGGGCTGAAGCGCCTGATTCAAAAGACGAATCGATAGTGCGCAGCGCCGCCAAGCCGTTCAGCCTCACTGGCGGCTTGAAGCTGCTGCAGGGCAACCTGGGCCGCAGCGTCATCAAGGTGTCGAGCGTGCCAGACGACCGGCATGTGATCGAAGCTGCTGCGCGGGTATTTGATTCTCAGCAGGGCTTGCTCGATGCCTTTAACGCAGGCGAGCTTGAAAAAGATGTGATTTGCGTGGTGCGCTGGCAAGGCCCACAAGCCAACGGCATGCCCGAGCTGCACAAGCTCACGCCGCCACTGGCCGTGTTGCAAGGCAAAGGTTTTACCGTCGCGCTGGTCACGGATGGCCGCATGAGCGGCGCTTCAGGCAAAGTACCCGCCGCCATTCACGTATCTCCCGAAGCTGCAGCCGGTGGGCCGCTGGCCAAGGTGCGCGATGGCGATGTGATTCGACTGGACGCACTCACTGGCGACTTGAACGTGCTGGTAACGCCCGCCGAGTGGGCTATGCGGCCTGCAGCCACCCTGCCAGGCGCGCTGCGGCAATCCGATGCCCACGGAATGGGCCGCGAACTCTTTACCCACATGCGCCGCAGCGCGCTAACCGCAGAAGAAGGCGCGTTGTCATGGATGTAACTCTCGACATCACAGGAAAACTCACCGCTCTGCAAGTGATGCTAGACGCGCCGGTCATCCCGGTGATTGTGCTCACCGATGTTGCACAAGCCGTACTGATGGCGCGCGCGCTGGTGGCAGGCGGCATTCGCATGCTGGAGGTCACGCTGCGCACGACACAAGCACTCGCGTGTATTGAAGCCATTGCCCGCGACGTTCCGGAGGCAGTAGTGGGCGCGGGCACCGTGCGCAGCCCACAAGATGCGCAAGCCAGCGCGATCGCTGGTGCGCGTTTTGCCGTCAGCCCCGGCTATACATCTGCCCTGGGGCAAGCGTGCCGCGACGTTGGCTTGCCGTTGCTCCCCGGAGTGGCGACCGGCAGTGAAATCATGATGGCGCAGGCCGATGGGTTGAGCGAACTCAAATTTTTCCCGGCCATGCAAGCAGGCGGGCCAGCCATGCTGAAAGCCTGGGGCGGCCCGTTCGGTGATGTGCGGTTTTGCCCGACCGGCGGCGTGAGTGCGGCCAATGCAGCAGACTTTTTATCACTGCCCAATGTGGCATGCGTTGGCGGGTCGTGGCTTACACCGGCTGACGCGCTGGCGCGAGGCAACTGGGCGCAGGTCACCGCGCTGGCTTTTCAGGCAAGCCGCCTGCAGCGCGTTTGATTTATAAAGAAAACGCGCTTTAGCCAATAGATATGGGCGCAAATAGCTATTTAATAAATAGCAAATAAATGGCAAATGAACAGCAGCCCGTAGCGCGGCAGTTATCGCAAACCAGCCCCAGCGCCGCCTTCGGCGCGCTGAATCAGTTCAATCTTGTAGCCGTCCGGATCGGTGACAAATGCAATCACGGTTGAGCCGCCTTTAACCGGCCCCGCTTCGCGTGTGACATTGCCACCGGCGGCCCTGATTTTTCCAACTGCTGCGTAAGCGTCAGGCACGCCCAGCGCTATGTGTCCATAAGCCGTACCCATGTCGTAGCTTTCGGTGCCGTGGTTGTACGTCAACTCGATTTCGGCTTGCGCCGGGTTGCCTTCGTAGCCTACAAAGGCCAGGCTGTACTTGTACTCGGGATTTTCAGAGCGGCGTAAAAGCGTCATGCCCAAAACACCAGTGTAAAAATCGATCGAGCGTTGGAGATTGCCAACCCGGAGCATAGTGTGGAGTAATCGCATTCCGTAATTATGCGACGACTCCACCGCGTTTGCCTCAGCCCAAGTTGAGTTCTTTGTGCTCTCCCAAGTCTTTTGGCGGCTCACCCGTGATGGCTGCCTTGGCCATGATGAAGAGCTGTGTCATTTTGCTTTCGGTCACGTTCCAAAATTCGGCATGGCCAATTTCTACAGCCAGCAAGGCCAGGTCAGGGTCGGTTGCGCCGCCCGGAAACCACGCTTTAGCAAACGGCGTAAAAAAATAGTCTTTTTTGGTTTGGTCTTCAATAACTGCGGCTACACCCGAAACTGAAACGTATCGGTCATCTCCTGGGTGCGCGTAAGACACATTCACATTCGGCTCGTGCCCCACGCAGCTCGCGATCTCGCTTTTACGGGAGATAAAAAAGTAAAGCTGCGAGCCTTCGTCGCCTGCTTTGTTCTGGGTGGTTAAAGGCGCGCTGTGCAAGGCCCCATCGGTGTGGCGGTGCGTGAACATTGCGAACTTGATGCCGTCAATCAAAGTCCACAAGGTTTTTTCATCAGTAGTTTTGGTCATGGTTTTTCCGTAAGTTGAACATTTCGCCAAGCTGTTTCAGCTCGATATTTACTTTAAATGGGTACGGTAGTGCGCAGCATCGGTTGGAAAGGCAAAAGCCTGTCAGTCAACGACTACAAATTGCCGTGATGTGACCCGCTACAAGCAAAAGCACGCCAAAATGAATGGATCGCCAAACCCAATTACATCAACGCACCGCCAGCGTTTGATCAGGAGCCAGCCATGACAGCAGCACACGCTTTTTCGTCAACTCTCACGCCTTTTAAAACTGTGTCGGGCAAAGCGGGCAAGTTTTACTCACTGCCCAAGCTGGCCAGGCAGTACCCGAACGTCAAGCGCCTGCCGATTTCCCTGCGCATCGTGCTCGAGTCCGTGCTGCGCAATTGCGATGGCAAGCGCATCACCCAGCAACATATTGAAGAGCTCGCCAACTGGAAGCCCAATGCTGCGCGCACGCAAGAGATTCCGTTTGTTGTCTCGCGCGTGGTGCTGCAAGACTTCACTGGCGTGCCGTTGCTGGCTGACCTGGCCGCCATGCGCAGCGTGGCTGTCAAACTGGGCAAAAATCCAAAGTTGATTGAACCGCTGGTGCCAGTTGACTTGGTGGTGGACCATTCCATCATGGTGGATTTTTATGGCCAAAAAAATTCAATGGACCTGAACATGAAACTGGAATTCAAGCGAAACAACGAGCGCTACCAGTTCATGAAATGGGGCATGCAGGCGTTTGATACTTTTGGCGTGGTGCCACCGGGCTTTGGCATCGTTCACCAGGTTAATTTGGAATACCTGGCGCGCGGTGTTCACAAAACAAAAGACGGCGTGTACTACCCCGATTCACTCGTCGGCACCGACAGCCACACCACCATGATCAACGGCATTGGCGTGGTGGCCTGGGGCGTGGGCGGTATTGAGGCTGAAGCTGCCATGCTGGGCCAGCCAGTGTATTTTTTAACGCCCGATGTGGTCGGTTTTGAGTTGACCGGCAAACTGCGCGAAGGCGTGACTGCGACTGACCTGGTGCTGCGCGTGACCGAGCAGTTGCGCAAAGAGAAAGTTGTCGGCAAGTTCGTAGAGTTTTTCGGCGAAGGCACCCGCACCCTGAGCCTGCCAGACCGCGCCACCATCGGCAACATGGCTCCCGAGTACGGCGCAACGATGGGCTTTTTCCCCGTCGATGACAAAACGCTGGATTACTTTGAAGGCACAGGCCGCACCAAAGCCGAGATTGAAGCGTTTGCCGCGTACTTCAAGGCGCAAGGTTTGTTCGGGGTTACCAATGCAGGCGACATTGATTATTCGCAAGTCGTCAAGCTGAACTTGGGCGACGTCACACCTAGCGTAGCTGGCCCCAAGCGCCCGCAAGACCGGATTGAGCTGGGCAATGTGTCCGCGCAATTTGCGTCGCTCTACAGCCAGCCAATTTCTGAGAACGGCTTCAACCAACCCGCCGCCATGCTGGCCACGCGCCACTTGCTGCGCCACACCGACAACGATCGCGCCGACACGCTGCCCGGTGCGCCGCCCACTCCGCTGGGTGCGCCCCGCATGGTGGCTGAGCTGGAAGGCAACCGCCCAACCCTTGCAACTGCGCATTCCGATACAGCGACGTCCGCAAGCAAACCAGCAGGCATTTCAATTGGCAATGGCGACGTGCTGATTGCAGCCATTACGAGTTGCACCAACACGTCCAATCCCAGCGTACTGCTGGCCGCTGGCCTGCTGGCTAAAAAAGCCGTCGAGGCAGGCTTGAATGTGCAGCCGCACATCAAGACATCTCTGGCACCCGGTTCACGCATCGTTACTGAATATTTGACTGAGACAGGGCTGCTGCCGTACCTTGAAAAACTCGGCTTTGCGTTGGCTGGTTATGGCTGCACCACTTGCATTGGCAACGCAGGCGATTTAACGCCAGAGATGAATGAAGCCATCACCAAAAGCGATTTGGTATGCGCGGCCGTGCTGTCAGGCAACCGCAATTTCGAAGCGCGAATTCATCCCAACCTGAAAGCGAACTTTTTGGCCAGTCCACCGCTGGTGGTCGCGTATGCGATTGCGGGTACGGTGTTGCGCGACTTGATGACCGAGCCTGTCGGCAAAGGGCACAAAGGTAAAGACGTTTACCTGGGCGACATCTGGCCAACCACAGACGAGATCAACGCACTCATGAAGTACGCGATGAACGGCAAAGCCTTTCGCGACAACTATGCCAAGGTGAAAACCGAGCCCGGCAAGTTGTGGGAAAAAATCAAGGGTGTGACGGGCAATGCGTACACCTGGCCTTTAAGCACTTACATTGCCGAGCCACCTTTCTTTAAAGACTTTGCTATGAATACAGAAGCTGTTAGCGCCCATAAAAAGGGCGCTACAGCCCTAATTGATGCTAAAAGTAGCTCTTTCAATGTCAAAAATGCCTGCATCATGGCTTTGTTCGGCGATTCCATCACGACTGACCACATTTCACCTGCCGGGTCAATCAAGGCTTCATCACCCGCAGGCCAGTGGCTGCAGGCGCACGGTGTGCTAAAAAATGACTTCAACAGCTACGGCGCGCGGCGTGGGAACCACGACGTGATGATGCGCGGCACTTTTGCCAATGTGCGAATTAAAAATTTGATGATTCCGGCAGACGCGGATGGCTCACGCGAGGAGGGCGGCGTCACGCTGTTCCAGCATAAATCGCTGCAAGGCACACTGGCGGCGCCTGCAAAGATGTTCATCTTCGATGCCGCCATGCGCTATATGGCTGAGGGCACACCTACCGTGATTTTTGCGGGCGAAGAATACGGCACCGGCTCATCACGCGACTGGGCAGCCAAGGGCACCCAACTGCTGGGCATCAAGGCCGTGGTGGCACGCAGTTTTGAGCGCATCCACCGCAGCAACCTGGTCGGTATGGGTGTGCTGCCGTTGCAGTTCAAGGCGGGGCAGTCGTGGCAAACGCTGGGCCTTACCGGCAATGAAGTGATTGACGTCATTCCGCACCCACAGCTCAAACCGCAAAGCGATGCCACGCTGTGCATCACACGCGCTGATGGCACGGTGCAAGAAGTCATCGTTACGCTGCGGGTTGATACGCCGATTGAAGTGGACTACTACCAAAGCGGCGGGATCTTACCTTACGTGCTGCGCCAGTTGCTGGCTGCATGAACTTAAAAGTTGCGATTGCCGGCGGGGGTATCGGCGGGCTAGCGGCGGCGCTGGCACTGTCTAAGTCAGGGCAACAGGTTGAGCTGTTTGAGAAAGCAGCCGCGTTTAGTGAAGTGGGTGCAGGCATTCAGCTCGGCCCCAACGCAACCCGTCTGCTGCATGCCTGGGGTTTGACAGATTCCTTGCGGGCTTGCAGCTTTAGCCCCCAGCGCTTGCAGGTAAAGAGTGCCGTGTCAAGCCGGGTGCTGGGCGAACTCAAGCTGGGCAGTGCCATGGCAGCGCGTTACGGCGCGCCCTACGTCACGCTGCACCGCGCAGACCTGCACGGCCTGTTGCTGCAAGCTGTGCATGAATCGACGGTTGTGCTGCGAATTGACTGCGCAACGCACAGCTTTAAGCAAACAGCGCAAACCATCTCGGTGCAAACAAGTCATGGCTTGCAAAATATTGACGTGTTGGTAGCCGCTGATGGCTTGTGGAGCAGCACCAGAGGGCTGTTGCTAAACGACGGCTTGCCGCGCCGCACTGGTCACTTGGCTTACCGCGCCCTGATTCAACAGGCTGCACTGCCCGAGCGGCTGCGCAGCCAGAACGTCACCGCTTGGCTCGGCCCCAAGATGCACGCCGTGCAGTATCCGGTACGCGGCGGCGAGTGGTTAAACGTTGTTGCGTTTGTACAGGGTAATGTTCCAGCTGATTTTCAAAACTGGAACCACAGCGCCAACGCGGCAGACCTGCAAGGGGCATTGCAAGGCAGTTGCTCCGCACTGCAAGACCTGGTGCAAGCTGTGCCCGACTGGCGGCTATGGGTTATGCATGACCGCCCACCCATGCAAGGCGCGCAACAGATGGCGCAAGGCCGCGTCGCGTTGCTGGGCGATGCAGCGCATCCGATGCAGCCCTATCTCGCGCAGGGCGCAGGCATGGCGATTGAAGATGCGGCTGAACTCGGCCTGGTCTTAAAAGATGCAACACCGCACAATGCGCCCAAAGCCTTGCAGCACTATGCGGCCAATCGCTGGCAGCGCAGCGCGCGAGTGCAAGCCAGAGCATCACGCAACGGCCAGATCTTTCATGCGACCGGGCCCCTGCGCTGGGCGCGCAACGCGTCGATGCAGCTGATGGGTGAGCAGTTGCTGGACATGCCGTGGTTGTATGGGTATCGGAACTCGTCCTGAAAATGCTATTGATCCAGGAGCCGATTGCGGTTGTGTCCCTGCGTCGAAAGGCTGATTGATGCCTGAATCGAACTTGACTGGAGTCTGACTTTAAGAGCTGCGCAACGCAAAGCCCCGTTGCTGGCTGAAGTTGAGGTGGGTGACCAATGGTCCAAGACGCACCAGCCTGCGCATAAAAAAAAGCGGAGAAACTTGGCTGTTAACGCTTGCGTATATAGATTTAGTTTTCGCGTTCCCAATCGCTCTTGCTTCGCCCTGCTTAAGAAGTGGTCTAGCTGGCTGCTATGTGTTTCATCACACCGCCCTGTTATGGTTTCCACTAGTTAATCTGGGCGCCGCCACTGAAACTACAGCAGAACAATTGCGCAGTATCGCTCTTGCTCATTCTGCACAATCCTAAAGAAATGCTGATGCTTAATATTCATAGCCTCTTCACGTCGCTACGTCGCGTAATTCCTGTTGCTTTAGCAGTTAGTTTTGTCAGCCCTGTATTTGCCGCGTCGACCACACCGTTGAAACAGGACGATTTTGTCGGCATATCCTTCTGGATTATTTCCATGGCGCTGGTGGCTTCTACCGTGTTTTTCTTTCTGGAAAGAGATCGAGTTGCCGCAAAGTGGAAAACCTCACTGACAGTTTCCGGCCTTGTCACGCTGGTTGCTGCGGTGCACTACTTTTACATGCGTGATGTGTGGGTTGCAACGGGCTCGACGCCAACCGTTTTTCGTTACATCGACTGGCTCATCACCGTACCGTTGTTGATGATCGAGTTTTATCTGATTTTGTCGGCCATCACCAAGGTGCCGGGGGGCGTGTTCTGGCGTCTCATGATCGGTACGTTGGTCATGCTCATAGGCGGTTATTTGGGTGAAGCTGGATACATGGCTGTATGGCCCGCTTTTATCATTGGTATGGCAGGCTGGGCATTTATCTTGTACGAGATTTTCTTTGGTCAGGCCGGGAAAATCAATGCGCAGCTTGCTCCACCAGCAGTGCAATCGGCATTCAATTTAATGCGCTGGATTGTGACAATCGGCTGGGCAATCTACCCCGTTGGTTACTTTTTTGGATACTTGACGGGCGCTAGTCCTGAGACCAGTGCCAACGCCCTGAATATTATTTACAACGCTGCAGACGTACTGAATAAAATTGCGTTTGGTTTGATCATCTGGTCTGTGGCAGTCAGCGAGTCAGAAACCATGCCATTGAAAAAGGTGATTTGATCTTAGGTGCTTTCGTGTTGTGAAAGCCGATTGTTAGCACGCCATGTCTGACAGTTTTGATGTGATCATTTTGGGTGGCGGGTGCGCTGGGTTGAGCCTGGCAACCCGACTGGCCAGTTCAGGCGGCACCTGCCCAAGAGTGGTTGTTTTGGAAGGCCGTGCTGCCTATACCCATGACAGAACCTGGTGTTTTTTTAAAGACTCTCAAGCACCCGCGCAACATTCAGTGCAGCACGCATGGCCCTCGATGCGAATTACAAGTGGCAGTGGCAGCGTCACTGTCGACTGCGGATCGATGCCCTATGAAATGGTGCATGCAGGACAGTTTTATCACAGTGCCCAAAGCATCATCAATCAGTCAGATCATGTTGACTTACGAATGGACGTGGTCATTAAAAAAACACCCGAAAAGAGAGAGGGTGTTTGGAGGGTTGAGACAGGTGTTGGGGCGTTTCATGCTCCGTATGTCATCGACACTCGGCCAGCAAAGCGTCCGGAGCGCGGTGGCGCCAAGCTGTGGCAATCGTTTTACGGGCAAGAGATTGAATGTAGTGCTGATACGTTCGATGCGAGCTGTGGCGACTTGATGGACTTCTCGGCAGCCAATGCGTGCGGCGCACAGGCCGCATTTCCTGATGCTGTTTCTTTTGTCTATGTGCTGCCAACAACAGCCAGACGGGCATTGCTCGAGTTCACAGTTTTTGGGCCAGATCCGCTGAACCCCGACTTGCTTCATGATTTACTTGCAAAAGCAGTCATGCAGCGCGTGGGGAGCACCGAGTTTTCAGTGCTTCGCAGCGAGCACGGGGTGTTACCCATGGGCACTCTGCCTTCGTTCTCCAGTCATGATGCCTCTTATGTCTTTGCAGGCTTGACTGCTGGCGGCGCTCGGCCCAGTTCGGGCTACGCTTTCGCGCGTATTCAGCGCTGGGCGGCAAGCTGTGCAGATGCGCTTGCCAGGGGGCAGGGTCCAGTGGGTCATGCGCCCGATGGTTTTATCCTTCGTGCCATGGACGCATTGTTCTTAAAACTTGTGCGCGCGCATCCGCAGGCTGCACCTGATTTATTTGCTGCACTCTTTTCCGTTACAAATACTGAAAGCCTGATTCGCTTTTTAAGTGACCGGGCTACGCTAGCGGACAACGTTCGTGTCGTTGCCGCCTTGCTGCCAAGGCCTTTACTGCGTGCTTTGACAGGTCGCACCAGACAAAATCGTAGCGGGCTGCCTCTGCTCAAAGCGCAGTGAACAGTCTGAAAGTACAAGGCGTGGTGTTCAGCGCTTCGGCTTTGTTGGTGGCGGCTGCCTCTTTGCTGTTGCCCCGGCTTGCCCCACAAATAGAGTTGTTTGTTTTTTTAGCACTGGTGGTGGTTTTGGGTGTACCGCATGGTGCGCTGGACCCCATCTTTGCGCGTCGTTTGTACGCTGTGCATTCGTTTGCAGCCTGGCTTGCTTTTGTTGCGCTGTACATTGGGCTGGGCATATTGGTGATCGTATTTTGGGTTTTGGCTCCAAGCTGGTTTCTGGTTGCCTTTCTAATCGCCTCTGCAGCGCATTTTTCAGGCGACCCGGTGCCAGGCACGCACTGGGCTGCGCGGGTTTTGTACGGCGGTTCGGTGATTGTTCTGCCCGTACTGCTGTATGCGAATGACATGACCCACCTGGTCAGTTTTTTGGTGGGTACAACTGCTGCCGACCGCTTTGTAAGTGCCTTAATTTTTTTAGCATGGCCGTGGGTAACCGGGATTTTTCTGGTGCTGGCTTTGACGTGGCGGCGTAACCGGCTCTCTGCGCTGGAAATCGCTTCAAGCAGTCTGCTGGCGATTGCTGCACCGCCATTGATTGGCTTTGCCGTGTTTTTCTGTGCAATGCACAGCGCTCGGCACACGTTACGCACGAAGCATTACGCTGGATTGCCGACGCGTCAATTGTTGCTGACCAGCGTTGTACCTACCGTGGCAGTAGTAGCAGCGGGGATGCTGGTCTGGACTTTTGTTCAAAGCGCACCGCTTGACATGCGAATTGTTCAGTTCGTTGTCATTGGTTTGGCTGCATTGACAGCGCCTCACATGCTGCTGGTAGAAAGAGTTCGGTTTTCAGGTTGGGTCAAACCAGGCTTGAGCTGAGCGGGTTTGGTCTTAAACAGCAAATTTTCAGCATAAGGCGCTTTGGGATTTCAGACGAAGGGGAACGGGGTCAGACCCCCAATCACAACTGTGCCGCTAAACAGAAGGCTTGGCCTTGGGAGAAAAGCGCTGATTGAGTCGCCATTTCATCCACGCAAAAAAAGCTGCCCACAACAACAGCGCCGGTACGAATGCGTTGGCTGCAATGCTCAGATTGAGCACACTTTGAAAGCCGCCTGTTGATGCCGCTGTGAGCAGCGAAAACAGGGCGTCAACCGGTGAATTTAGTGGTGCAACCCATGCTTTGAGGTGGTAGACAACACCAGCGGTAAAAAACCCGAGGATAGCGCTTAAGACGACTCCTATCAGGGGCCGCTGCACAGTGCCAGACATCTGTTTGTCTGCCATGTTGTACAGCAATGTCCCAAACACCAACACCAGCGCGAGGCGGGCTGGAAAACTTAAACTGCCGTGCGAGTCAGCTGGCAACGCAGCTGGATCCAGGATGATCCAGCCGGCACACAGCAGCACACAAACAAGCGCAGCAGTTGCGTAATTTGTTTTACGCGGGGCAGCCTTGTTGCGTGCTTGCCCTGAAGCACGCAAGGCCTTCCAGTCCCACGCCCACCAGCACCACAATGCATAAAAAATACTGCCGATGACCAACGACGGCACCACCAAATTGTGCTCGGTACACGAACCTACACTGAAATCAATGGTGCAAGCCTTCACTTGTCCCAAGTGGTAAATGGACTCGAGACCGTAGAGTAAAGCCATTGCTCCCAGCGTAATAATGACCCGGCCAAGATACCCGCCGGTAATCGGCAGATAAATGGCACCTGCGAAGAATAGCCCCATCACGCCAGCCAAAAACATAGCAAGCAGGTTGGTTGCCAAAACTTCCAACAGCTTCATGTCAACCTTCGTTTAAAGCGCAATAACTTTGTACACATGCACTTTAGTATGCACAATTTAAAAGCACCAGCTGAGATACACACCAAAAAATTAAATTGCGATTTGTTCCAAATGGCTACCCGCCTAAACTGACGCATTCGGCATCAACATTAAAAACTCACGACCTGTTAAAGCGGAAACCATGAACTTTGTCCAAGCCGTCTCGACTTGCATGTCCAAATACATTGTGTTTTCAGGCAAGGCGTCTCGCCCTGAGTTTTGGTGGTTTATGTTGGCCCAGCTGTTAGTCCTGACAGGAGCTTCCTTTTTCAGCGAAACGGTTAGCGACGTAGTGGCTTTTGCACTTTTGCTGCCTACGTTAGCGGTTGGCGCGCGCCGCCTGCACGACATTGGTAAAAGCGGGTGGTGGCAGTTGATTGCCTTTACCGTGGTCGGTATGGGGCTGTTGATTTATTGGTGGGTGCTACCGTCAGCAAAAGACGAAGAAGGACACGAAGTAAGCCAGTGATCGGGGTTGGTTTTTGAGTGTGGGTAAGGCGCTAATACGGGCTACCTCAGGCGCCGATTAAATTCGCAGGCGAACTTCAAGGCAAAACCTGCGTCACATTAATGTATTTCGCAATTTGAGGGCCAACTTTGGCTTGGCAGCGCTGTCAGCCAGCACAACCCTTCTTCAATCAATGCGCGCAGCGTGGTGTGGCTTTCTTGGGCCAGTTGTCTGGCGGACTGAAATAGCGGGTCTGGTAGCTCAATAGTGGTTTTCATACGGGTACCCATATTCAAAGATATGGGTGTATTGCTATTTAATGACGTTTTAGAGCCGTGATTCGGCAACCACCAGCACCGGATCCGGGCGTGTCAAGAAGTAATTTCACTATAAAAATAGGAGCTGCTCGCGCCCGTATTTATTGGGCTAAAGCCTTGTTTAATTACTAAAAAGGGTCAAAAAA
>ENA-OFCX01000188-OFCX01000188.1-metagenomes-genome-assembly--contig:-NODE-188-length-34969-cov-4.927450_pt1 | contig 34969 bp, 27 predicted proteins | sample MGYA00153384_OFCX01 | MGnify analysis MGYA00153384
CCACGTTGAGACATCCGACTCCAGACTTCAGCTATTTACACTTATCCAAACTGGTTCAACAATAACAAACATCCCGAACACCATCAATCCGCATTCAGGAGAGCCGCCATGACCACAAGTTCGGGCACCAAGACATTCGCCTCCCAGGCCGACCTGGAAGTCAAGAAGGTCACCTTCAGCAAGCTGAGCGACAACGCCTATGCGTACACGGCAGAAGGCGACCCCAACACCGGCATCATCGTTGGCGACGACTGTGTGATGGTGATTGACACGCAGGCCACGCCGATCATGGCGCAGGACGTGATCCGCCACATTCGCACCGTGACCGACAAACCGATCAAGTATGTGGTGCTGTCGCACTATCACGCGGTGCGCGTGCTCGGCGCGTCAGCGTATCAACCAGAACAGATCATCGCGAGTCACGACACGTATGACTTGATTGTGGAGCGCGGCGAGCAAGACAAGGCAAGCGAAATAGGGCGTTTTCCGCGACTGTTTCAGAACGTCGAATCGGTGCCCCAGGGCATGACGTGGCCGACCATGACGTTCAAGGGCGAAATGACCTTGTGGCTTGGCAAGCTTGAGGTGAAGCTGATGCAAGTGGGACGCGGCCACACCAAAGGCGACACCATTGTGTGGATCCCATCGCAACGGGTTTTGTTCTCCGGCGATCTGGTGGAATTTGATGCCACTCCCTACGCGGGGGACGCCTACTTCGAGGATTGGCCGACAACGCTTGATGCGCTGGCTGCGATGCAGCCGACGAGCCTTGTTCCCGGTCGCGGCGCTGCGCTGAAGACCCCTGAGCAAGTCGCGAGCGGCTTGCGTGGCACCCGCGATTTTGTGGCGGAGCTGTACGCCTCCGTAAAGGCTGGCGCGGCGGCGGGCAAGGATCTAAATAGTGTTTACCGCGAGACCTGTGCCGCGTTGAAACCCAAGTACGGCCATTGGGTCATCTTTGACCACTGCATGCCGTTTGACGTTACTCGCGCCTATGACTTGGCCACTGGCCACGCTGATCCGCGCATTTGGACCGATAAGCGCGATCAGGAGATGTGGGCTGCACTGGAGGGGTAGTCGCGCGTGGACTACCAAGCCAAACGTTTCAGTCATAACCGCAGCGCCGACCACGACGCGAAGTCACCTGCGCGTTACCCCGTGGTAATTGTCGGTGCGGGCCCGGTTGGTATGACACTTGCACTTGACCTAGCGCAGCAAAACATACCGGTCGTCGTGCTCGATGATGATGACAAATTGTCTGCGGGCTCCCGTGCCATTTGTTTAGCTAAACGCACGCTTGAAATCTGGGATCGACTCGGCGTCGGCAACGCGATGGTGGCGAAGGGTGTGTCGTGGAACGTGGGCAAAGTGTTCTTTCGCGATGCCCCGGTCTATAGCTTTGACTTGCTCGGCGAATCAGGCCATCGACGACCTGCATTCGTCAATTTGCAGCAGTATTACGCGGAAGGGTTTTTGTCAGATGCGGTCGCGCGCCAACCAGGCATTGATGTGCGTTGGCACAACCGTGTGATTGGCATCGACAACACCCTTGATGGCGTACACATCACGGTTGAAACCCCCGACGGCAGCTACGCCATTCAAGCCGACTACGTTGTCGCCTGTGATGGCTCGCGCTCGCCGGTGCGTACCCTGCTGGGTGTCGAGAGCACGGGGCACAGCTTTCGAGATCGCTTTCTGATTGCCGACGTGAAAATGACGGCACCTTTCCCCAGCGAGCGATGGTTCTGGTTTGACCCGCCGTTTCATCGCAATCAATCGGTGCTGCTACACCGACAACCGGACAACGTGTGGCGGATTGACTTTCAACTCGGGTGGGACACCGATCCCGAGGAAGAGAAAAAACCTGAGCGTGTGCGACCCAGAGTTCAGGCGTTGCTCGGGCCGGACGCTCAGTTCGATTTCGAATGGATTAGCGTGTACACCTTCGCCTGCACACGCATGGAGCGCTTTCGTCACGGACGCGTTGTGTTCGCTGGCGATTCCGCGCACTTGGTGTCGCCGTTTGGCGCACGCGGCGCCAACTCTGGGGTGCAGGACGCCGACAATTTGGGCTGGAAACTGGCGCTCGTAGTGCGCGGCGATGCACCGGACACGTTGCTCGACAGCTACGCCACCGAGCGTGAACACGCGGCGGATGAAAACATTTTGCACTCAACCCGCGCCACCGATTTCATTACGCCCAAAAGCGAGATCAGTCGCGTGTTTCGTGATGCGGTACTGGAGCTGGCACGAGATCATCCATTCGCGCGAAAACTCGTAAATTCAGGGCGACTTTCAGTACCAACGACGTTGCATCAATCACCATTGAACACGCCTGACGTCGATGAGTTTTCCGGCGCAATGGTGCCAGGTGCTGCGGCGGTCGACGCCCCGGTTTTTGTTGCGGGCGAACTGGCTTGGTTTTTGGATTTGTTGGCGGCTGGTTTCACCTTGGTTCGTGTACAAGACGCCTCGTGTAGTGAAGCTGGACAGGTAGGAGCGGCGTTGGCTGCGATCATCACTCCGCTGGGGCAAGCGTCAATCGCGGCCACGGCCGCTCCTACAGAAAGCGCAGCGAGTGTTTCACTGGAATGGATCACCCGTTACGATGCGCAACCTGGCACCGCGTACCTTTTCCGTCCCGATCAACATGTGTGCGCGCGCTGGCGAACCTACGACGAGCGGGCCGTGAGCGCTGCACTGGCCCGTGCCTGCGGGAAGAATCAATAGACATGTCTCAACTCAATATCGAACTCAATCTCACAAACGCCGACGACTTCTACGAAGCCTTGATTGATGCACACCGCGATCTCACGCTCGCGCAAAGTCACACGATGAACGCCAAGCTTGTGCTACTGCTCGCCAATCACATCGGCGACCTAGCCGTGCTGAAGGATGCCATGCAAAGGGCCAAGCTATGACCGCTGCTCCCATGTACCAATCGGGTTTTGGCAACGAATTTGCGACTGAATCATTGCCGGGTGCGCTGCCCGTCGGTCGCAACTCTCCGCAGAAATGTCCATACGGACTGTATGCCGAACAACTTACCGGCACGTCATTCACCGCGCCACGCGCCGAAAACCGACGCTCATGGCTCTATCGCATCCGTCCATCGGCAATGCATGCGCCGTTCGAACGCATCAGTTCAGGCGGGCTGACCAGTGATTTCATGCAAGTTGCGACACCACCAAATCAGTTGCGCTGGAACCCGCCATCCGTGCCAACTGCGCCGACTGATTTCATAGACGGCATCATGACCTACGCTGGCAATGGCGACCCACACGCGCAGTCGGGCTGCGGCATTCACTTGTATGCGGCGAACCGATCAATGACGGGTCGCTCGTTCTACAACGCCGATGGTGAAATGCTGATCGTGCTGCAAATGGGCCGCATGCGTTTTATCACGGAGTTAGGTGTGATCGAGGCCGAGCCACAGGAAATTGTGGTGATTCCACGTGGTGTTCGCTTTCGTGTGGCGCTGTTGGACGCCGAGGCGCGCGGCTACATCTGCGAAAATTTTGGCGCGAATTTTCGTCTTCCAGATCGCGGCCCGATTGGCTCGAACGGTCTTGCCAATTCACGCGATTTTTTAACGCCTGTTGCAGCGTATGAAGACAAGGTTGAACCCACCGAATTGATCGCAAAATTCGGCGGCAATCTCTGGTCTGCGCGCATGGATCATTCGCCGATGGATGTAGTAGCGTGGCACGGCAACTACGCGCCGTACAAATACGATCTACGCCGCTTCAATGCGATGGGATCGATCAGTTTCGATCATCCCGACCCGTCAATTTTTCTGGTGCTGCACTCAGCTTCCGACACACCCGGTGTCAGCAGCATTGATTTCGTAATCTTTCCGCCGCGAATACTGGCGATGCAGGATACGTTTAGGCCGCCGTGGTTTCATCGCAACATCGCCAGCGAATTCATGGGGCTTATCCACGGCGCTTACGACGCGAAGGCCGAAGGCTTTTCCCCCGGCGGGGCTAGCCTGCACAATTGCATGACTGGTCACGGACCTGACGCGAAGACGTTCAAAAAGGCCAGCAACGCCGACACCTCGACGGCACACTACATTACCGATACGATGGCCTTTATGTTTGAGACGCGCACCCTCATTCGACCGACACGTCAGGCACTGGAATCACCGGAATTGCAGACGCAATACTCGGAATGCTGGCAGGGGATTCAGAAGCATTTTGACCCGACCCTCAAATGATTAAGGCAGTGCAGAATTCTGTTACTGCGGCGAAGCCGAGATGGACAATTTAAAAAGACGATCATTGATGTCAACACTCAACGAAACCCACAACCCAAGACTGAAAAGCTTTGTCGCGTCTGCCAACGACGGCATCACCGATTTTCCGATTCAGAACTTGCCGTTCGCCGTGTTTCGTCGAGCGGGTTCTGATGAATCATTTCGCGGCGGTGTCGCCATCGGCGACCAGATCGTTGATCTGGCTTGGCTCAATCGTGCCCGCCTGCTGACTGGCGACGCCGCGTTGGCGTGCGAAGCTGCCTCAGCCACGACTCTCAATGCGTTCATGGCCATGGGTACCGCGGCGTCTTCTTCGCTGCGGTTCGCGTTGTCGAATCTGCTGCGAGCGGGATCGGCCCAGGAGGCTGAAATGCATGCCTGCCTCGTCGCGCAGGATGACGCTGAATTTGCGCTACCTGCCCACATCGGCGACTACACCGATTTCTACACCTCGGTGTTTCACGCCACCAACATCGGTCGGCAGTTTAGGCCAGACAATCCCTTGCTGCCCAACTACAAATGGGTGCCGATTGGCTACCACGGACGTGCCTCGTCAATCGATGTTTCGGGGCAATCGTTTCCACGTCCGGTGGGCCAGCTGATGTCACCCGGCGCTGACGCACCGACGCTTGCCCCTTGCAAGCGCATGGACTACGAACTAGAAATGGGCATCTTTATTGGCCGAGGCAACGCGTCGGGCACGCGCATCGCAATGGATGATGCGGAGTCGCATGTGTTCGGTTTGTGTTTGCTGAACGACTGGTCAGCGCGCGATATTCAAGGCTGGGAGTATCAGCCGCTCGGACCGTTTCTGTCGAAGAACTTTGCGTCAACCCTTTCGCCGTGGATTGTGACGCTGGAAGCGCTCTCGCCGTATCGCAACGCATGGACACGCGATGCGTCCGACCCGCAACCGTTGCCCTACCTCGATTCGCCCGGCCTGCGCAGCGATGGCGCATTCGACATACAACTCGAAGTGTTGATCGAGACGGCGCTCATGCGTGAACAGTCGCTGCCGCCCGAGCGTATTTGCCTGACTAATTACCGCCACGCCTATTGGGCCCTTGCGCAACTCGTCACGCATCACACCGTCAACGGTTGCAACCTGCAACCGGGCGATCTGCTCGGTACAGGCACCTTGTCGGGCCCCACGCCTTCAGAGGCGGGCGCGTTAATCGAACTCACGGTCGGTGGGAGCCAACCCGTTGCATTGGCGAGTGGCGAGTCACGCGCGTTTCTGGAAGACGGCGACTGCATCACGCTGCGTGCGCACTGCGAAAAGTCGGGCGCTGTGCGCGTCGGTTTTGGTATCTGCACAGGCACGGTGCTGGCGGCCTTACCCCTCTAATTTAGCGCTGTAACAGCGGCCACCGGAAAGCGCAGCTTGCCGTGGGTTATTGCTACTGCGACGAACGTGTCGCCACGCTAGCATCATGACGTTTTGCAATTAAAGGAGGATCACATGAAGCATGTATTTAGTTCCGCCACTGCGGCCATCGCTGCTGCGCTCGCGGTGACACCCGTTGCGGCGCAGGCACCACCGCAAGCTCAGGAAATCACGCTCAAAGTGTCGCACTTTTGGGCACCCACTGCGATGGCACCGACCAAGTTAATCGGCCCGTGGTGCGACAAGATCAACAAAGAATCGGCTGGCAGACTCAAGTGCCAAATTTTTCCTGCGATGTCGCTCGGTGGCACACCGGCACAGCTATTTGATCAAGCGAAAGATGGCGTCGCCGACATCGTCTATACCTTGCCAGGTTACACCGCAGGGCGGTTCCCGTTGATGGAGGTGTTCGAGCTGCCATTTATGAATGAAAACGCGGAGGCCTCGTCGCAGGCGGTGTGGGACTACTACCTGACCACCCCGGCGGCGCAAAAGGAATTTGCGGGCGTCAAGCCACTCGCGTTTCACACGCACGACGAAGGCTATGTGCACACCCGTGACAAGCAGATCAAAACGCTCGCGGACTTCAAGGGCCTGAAAATGCGTGCGCCCACGCGCCAGACCAACAAGCTGCTTGGCAAGCTAGGCGCAACACCGGTTTCAATGCCGCTGCCGGCCATTCCAGATTCAATTAGCAAGGGCGTGATCGATGGCTTCATGCTGCCGTGGGAGGTCATCCCCAGTGTCAAGCTGCAAGAAATGGTGAAGTTTCATTCCGAGACCGATCCCAAAGAGCGTGCCTTATATAGCGCAGTGTTCATCATGGCCATGAACCCCGCAAAATATGATTCGCTGCCCGCTGATTTGAAAAAGGTGATCGACAACAATTCGGGTGCCGCGTGGGTGAAACAAATCGGCAAGACTTGGGACGAATCAGCGGCACCGGGGCGCAAAGCAGCCGAGGATCATAAGAACACGTTCTACATGATTCCCGCCGCTGAACTTGCCAATTGGAAGACCGCGTCCGCGCCACTTTATGACGAGTGGATTGCCGACGTAACCGCCAAAGGGAACGACGGCAAAGCGTTGCTGGCCAAGGCTCAGGGCTTGATTAAAAAATACGAAAAGAAATAGACAGCGCTGTCGAGCGTAAGTCGACTGTTCACAAACAGCATTCAACCGTAGGAGCAGCGAAAGGCTCCTCTACGAGTACGCGTTCAGAATGGGGGAACATGATGTGGACACGATGGGTTGAGCGCGGCGCGCTGGGGTGCGCCATGTTCGGTGGCGCGTTGCTGATGGTGATTGCTGGGGGTACCGTGGCGTCAGTGGTAGGTCGCTCCGCATTCGCGCAACCCGTACCGGGCGACATTGAGCTGACTCAGTACGCCATTGCGGTGGCCATTTCGGCATTTTTTCCGTATTGCCTGTTCAACGGCGGCAACTTAATTGTTGATTTTTTTACCGCCAAAGCCAGCGACAAAACCAAGCGCCGGCTTGATGCGCTGGGAGCCCTGACGCTGGCCTTCTCGATGGCACTGTTCGCTTGGCGCACGATGGTGGGCATGTGGGCAGTCAAAGAAGCCGGTGAAACATCGATGGTAGTGGGATTTCCGCTATGGATCGTTTATCTGGGCATGGCTCCCTGCTTCACCTTAGCCGCGTTTGCGGCATTGGCGCTAGCAGCAAAAATTTGGCGCGGTGAAGCCACTGCCGGAGGCGCGACATGACGACGCCGATGATTATTGGCTTGTGTCTGTTGGGCCTGATGCTCGTGCTGATGGTGGTACGTGTGCCAATTGCAGCAACCATGCTCATACCGGGCTTCATTGGCTACTGGATATTGGCGTCCCCCGAAGCACTGCTAGCGCACTTAAAAGGCGTCGCCTTTGCGCGGCTTTCGGTGTATGACCTGTCGGTGATTCCGCTGTTTTTGCTGATGGGCTATTTCGCGACGCAAGGCGGATTGTCGCGCGATTTATTTCGTGCCGCGAACGCCGTTATCGGCCATGTGCGCGGCGGTATGGCGATGGCTGCGGTACTCGCCTGCGCGATGTTTGGCACCGTCTGCGGCTCGTCGGTGGCGACCGCTGCCACCATCGGTCAGGTAGCGATTCCCGAGATGAAAAGACTTGGCTATAGCGGACGCATTTACACTGCAACGCTTGCTGCGGGTGGCACGCTGGGCATCCTGATTCCGCCGTCAGTCATCTTGATTGTGTACGGCATTCTCACCGAGCAAAACATCGCCAAGCTTTTCGCCGCAGCGATCATTCCCGGCATCATTGCCACCATCGGTTATTTGTTCGCCATCGCGTGGTTTGCCCGCAAGTATCCCGACCATTGCCCTTCCGCGCGGCGCATGTCGCGCGAGGAGCGCATTGCGGCATGCAAACCGGTGTGGCCGATTGTGCTGATATTTATCGTGGTGTTTGGCGGTATCTACGGAGGCTACTTTTCGCCAACGGAGGCGGCGTCAGTAGGCGCTCTGGCGACATTTCTGGTGGCACTCGCCAAGGGCGAATTGACGAGGAAGGGCATTCAGGAAAGCTTTCTCGGCACCGCATCAAACACTGGCATGATCTTCCTGATCTTTCTGGGTGCGGATTTGCTTAATTCTGCGCTCGCGCTGTCGCAAATGCCCGCGCAACTCGCGCAGTGGGTGTCGGCGTCCGGCGCGTCGCCCGTGTTCATCATCGTGATGATTTTGTTGTTCTACATCGTGCTCGGTGGCGTGATGGACGAGATGAGCATGATCCTGCTCACACTGCCCATCGTGTTCCCGATCGTGATGGGGCTCGACATCCACGGGCTCGATGCGCAGAGCAAGGCAATCTGGTTTGGCATGTTGATTTTGATGGTGGTGCAGATCGGCTTGATTGCGCCGCCGGTGGGGCTCAACGTCTATGTGATCAACGGCATGGCTAAAGATGTTCCGCTGGCAGAGAGTTATCGCGGCGTGATGCCGTTTCTTGTGACAGACTTCATTCGAACCGCGCTGCTGGTGATCTTTCCCCAGATTTCGTTGTGGCTGGTGAAGTACATGAGTTGACGCGCAAAGTGACGAAGGTGACATGGGTGACCAATGCGACATCGTCGCGCGCAACAACGTCGCCTCCGTCACCTCCGTCACCCTCGTCACTTTCTAATCCCGAGCTGCCTTTCTAAAACGATGCCCACATTTCTTCTCACCGATTTCGATGCTTCGCACTTCGCGATCGAAGAAAAACTCTTCGCTGATGCGGCTATGCGATTTGTCATCGCGCAAGCGAAAACAGACGATGACGTCATTCGCGCCGCGACCGAGTGCAACGCCGACGGCTTGCTGGTGCAATATGCGCCGGTGACCGAGCGGGTGTTGGCTGCGCTGCCCCGCGTGGGCATCTGCTCGCGCATCGGCGCGGGCTTTGACACCATTGATCCGAAAGCCTGTGAAAAGCACGGCGTGTGGCTCGCCAACTCACCCGATTACGGCGTCGGCGAAGTCGCAACGCATGCGTTGGCTCTCGCGCTCGACATCATTCGCGGCACCACGTTTCACACCACGGACATTCGCGCTGGCAAATGGCATTACGAATCAAACGGCAAGCGTCGTCGCGCCACCGAAATGACCCTCGGCATCGTGGGTTTGGGCCGCATCGGCAAACGCATGGCGCATGTGTCGCGCAATCTGTTCAAGCGCGTGATCGCGTACGACCCATACCTCATTGACGGCGATTTCCCAGCGTTCGTCGAGCGGGTGCGTGACCTACATGAACTGTTCGCGCAGGCCGATGTAGTGTCGCCGCACACACCGCTGAACGATGAAACACGCGGCATGCTCGATGCGGGGTGTTTCGCCGCGATGAAGCGTGGCAGTTATGTGGTGAACACGTCGCGCGGTGCAGTTATCAACATTGATGACCTGCTTGATGCGCTCGATTCGGGACAACTGGACTCAGCGGGACTGGATGTGCTGCCCATAGAGCCCGCCCGCCCCGGTGAACGCCTGACCGAGCATCCGCGCGTGGTGCTCACGCCGCACTCGGCGTTTTATTCGGTGGAGAGTGAAATCGAACTTCGCACCAAGGCAGCGAGGAATCTCATCACTTGGGCGAAAACCGGGCGACCGGATTATCCGGTGGTGGTGGGGACACGAAAGTTAATAGCCGCGTAACCGCAGCCAATTTTCTTTGGCGTCATACTTGCCGCAGGCGGGAGTGCAGGCTCGTGCCTTTTCTCTCAACGTCATTTCTGCTCGTGACGCCCTCTGAATCCACGCCTGAACGAAGTTCGGTTTACCCTGAGCCTGTCGAAGGGGCGACGATGACGGCGGTGAGACGCATACACGTTATTCTTGCTACTGTTTCCTAGTTCACTGAGTTCAAAAAAACATGCGTGCCCTCGTCTGCAAACAGTTCGGCCTTATCGATGATTTGACGATTGAGGACTTGCCCATTCCAGTGCCTGGGCCCGGCAGAGTCACCATCAACATCAAGGCCGCGTCGCTCAACTTTCCCGATGCATTAACCGTGCAGGGTTTGTATCAAGTCAAGCCACAAACCCCGTTCGTACCCGGCGCTGAATTTGCAGGCGTTGTTCACGCATTGGGCGACGGCGTGACCAACGTGAAGGTGGGCGATCGTGTAATCAGCACCGGTCGTGGCGGCTTTGCGGAATATGCTGAGGCCGATGCACGCATCTTGATGCCCATTCCACCAAGCATGAGTTTTGAGCAGGCCGCAGCATTCGTGTTGACTTACGCAACCTCGCTGCACGCATTGAAAGACGTGGGCAACTTGCAACCGGGCGAGACGCTGCTGGTGCTCGGCGCTGCAGGCGGTGTGGGAACGACCGCGATTCAACTGGCGAAACTGATGGGCGCGACGGTGATTGCGGCGGCATCAACGGACGAAAAATTGGCGCTGTGCAAATCGCTGGGCGCCGATCATTGTGTGAATTATTGCGTCGCCGATTGGCGCGATCAGGTCACCGCCATTGTCGGTAAAAAAGGCGTTGAAATGGTGTACGACGCGGTCGGCGGGCCGTATTCCGAACCCGCATTGCGATGCGTCGGCTGGCGCGGACGGTATCTCGTCGTGGGCTTTGCGGCGGGCGAGATTCCAAAGATTCCGTTGAACCTCGCGCTGCTCAAAGAACGACAAATTCTCGGCGTGTATTGGGGCGACAGCACGGTTGCAGACCCGAAGGGCCACATGGCCAACTTGATGCAACTGGCCGCATGGTTCGAGAGCGGAAAAATCGCGCCGAGCATCACCGAAACGGTGACACTGGAAGGCACTAAAGACGCACTGACTCGGCTGTCGTCACGGCACGCGATGGGCAAGATTGTGGTGAAGTTGTAGGCGCGCCTACCGCGCCCGCTCTGCCGCAAGCACCGCCTCAATCACGTCACCCAGCAACACTGCGCGCGGTTGATCGTCGATGTCCACCACAACCAGATAACCCACGTCCTTACCGGTCGAAACAAACGCCTTGACCAACGCCAGCTGGTCGCTGTGAACGAGCGTGCCGTCGTCCTTCGACCAATACTCAGCCGCTACCAAACAGCCCGCCGACGGCGCGGCCGAGAAGTACGAGTGGCCGCGATAGTACGCCGGGTTCACCGTGTTGCCATGCGCCAAAATTTCATCGCGGCCAGCAAGCCCCGCAAGCAACGCTTCTTTGATCGGAAAATAGCCACGCCACGACACAGGCAAAAAGCGCTCGTACGTCAGCAAAGTCCACAACCGCTTGTTGACCTCAGGGGTGATCGCAGGCAACTCAGCACCCGCATAAGGCGCGTCAAACAGGGCTACAGGCGCCTCCACCGGCAGCATCGACTGCAGGTAGGGGGTAGGCCCAACCCAGCGGTTGGTGGCCGTTCCGGTGCCCTTGATGACGAATACGCCTTGCGGGGTGTTGCCGTTGGTTATGGTGCCCGGCAGGTTGCTGCGCGCTAGAGCGAGTTGGGCAATGTTGAAATAGCCGCCGTCAGCGTTTTTCACAAAGCGCCCATCGGCACCACGCACCAGCGCCAGCCCAAAGCGCTCGCGATCGCGACGCTGAAAACTGAACACGATTGGATAGCCTGCGAGCATCGGCGCTGCAAGCAAATCTGCCAACGGCGGACGCTGCGCCAGATCATCAAGCGGATCAACGCGCAAGCGCCGCTCCAACGCGCGCAAACGCGGCTCTTCATTCCAGTCGGGAAAGTTCACGAGCATTGCGGCGAGCAACATTTGCCGCTGCATCGCTGCATTGTCAGCGCGCAGCAGCGTGTAGGCAGCGATGGCAAATTCGCGCGGCGTTCTGATCTGCGGCAATAGTGCGGGAATGAGCGGCGCGGTCTCCTTCCAATACAGCGTGTGCGCTGCGGTGAGCAGTTCGCGCTGATACGCCGCGCTTTTCTCGGCGGCATTCGGCAAAACCCTGAGCAAGTGCGCGAGCACCGCATCTTTTCCGATATTAAACAACGCAGCGGCGCGTAAAGCACCCGGTAATTTTTCGTCGGCCTCCGGGCCAGGCGGCAACGCCAGCGCCGCTCGCAGCGATGCCAGCTCCGCCTCAAACACGGCACGCTCGCCCACGTGTGATGCGATCACAGCGCGCAACGCAGCAGGTCGCAACGCTGCAAGCTCAGGCACCGTTCGCCGCGCCACGCCGGATGGATCAGCGGAACGCTGCGGTGTAGCGCAGCCCGCCAGCAGCAGCACTACAACGGCGAGCAAGAGCGGAATGGTGAGCTTGAGAGTGCGCATGTATTTGATCAAATTGACGCGCTGGATGAACGCGCTGCGATGGTATAGCGGCGCGCTGAGTTGTGCGAAAAGCAAATTGGGCGCATGTGCTGTTTTGTGCAGCGGAAGCAAATACAGCTTTATCCTGAGATCCTTGTTTTACTTGGGATAAGCGCGCATTTACTGATTTATCGACTTACAAAATTTTATAGCCTTAGCCCCCATTAAATGGCTCTTTCAACGAAAAGCTGTATTGGAAAAAATTGGGGCGAACGAGCCCGTTAAACTTCGTGAATCACCTCGCTAAAAGTCCGCCATGACCGCCACCACGCTCGAATTCAAAGCCACACCCCGCGGCATGTTTCCGCACATCCGCCGTGCAGGCGATTTCCTGTTTGTCTCCGGCACCAGCTCGCGACGAAAGGACAATTCGTTTGCGGGCGTCGAGGTCGATACGATGGGCGCGACGAACCTCGACATTCGCGCGCAAACCCGAGCCGTGATTGAGAACATCCGCGACATCCTCGCGGCTGAGGGCGCAACGCTCGCCGACTGCGTGGAGATCACCAGCTACCTCGTCGATATGAATGATTTCCAGGGTTACAACGAAGTGTGGGCCGAATATTTCGACCACACCGGGCCTACAAGAACGACGGTTGCCGTGCATCAGCTGCCGCATCCGCATTTGCGCATTGAGATGAAGGCTGTGGCCTATAAACCCGAATAGACCGCTATGAACACACCGATCAGTTTCCCCAACTGGCTCATCGAGAACGCGCACCTACTCAAGCCGCCCGTCGGCAATCAGCAGTTGTGGAAAAACACCGATCTCATCGTCACCATCGTCGGCGGGCCCAATGCCCGCACCGACTTTCACGACGATCCGTTTGAAGAATATTTTTGGCAGTTCAAAGGCAACGCCTTCTTAAACATCATGGATCGCGGCCAACGTGATCGCATCGAGCTCAAAGAAGGCACGATGTATCTCATGCCACCGCATCTACGCCACTCACCGCAACGCCCCGAGCCCGATTCCCGCTGCCTCGTGATCGAGCGCACCCGCCCCGAAGGCGTGGTCGATGGGTTTGAGTGGTACTGCTTAAAATGCGATGGACTGGTGCATCGCGTTGAAGTGCAATTGAAAAGCATCGTGGACGATTTGCCGCCGTTGTTTAAGGCGTTTTACGCGAACGACAGATTGCGGACATGCCCGCATTGTGGCGCGGTGCATCCGGGGAAATTAACACCCGCCAATGGTTCCGCGCCGACCATTGCATGAACCGCATGAACGAAGCTTAGCCCTGTTTAAATCATCATTTGCAGAAAACTGTTAAATCAAGTGTGCTGCTAAGACGGCAACCGCGTGCTGCGCTGTTCTCTGCGTGCCATCGTAAATCTGGTGTCGGCAACTGGTGCCGTCGGCGACGATGATCGCGTCGGGCGCATTGCGGATAGCCGGTAGCAGGGACAGTTCGGCCATTTGCAAAGAGACGTCGTAGTGCTTTGCGTCATAGCCGAACGCGCCAGCCATGCCACAGCAAGAGGACTCGATCAAGCTGGGTTTGGCGTCTGGAATCAGCGCTAATAACGCGAGGGTCGGCGAAATTTCGGCGAATGCTTTTTGGTGGCAGTGGCCATGAACGAGGATGGGCGATACAGCGGGCTTGAGTTTGTTGCGTAAGCCTTCGAGCTTGCCGGCATTTGCTTCCCGTTCGAGAAACGTTTCGATCATCATGGCGTGATCGGCGACAACCTGCGCGTCGTCGCCCAAACGCATTGCGAGCATCTCATCTTTCATGGTGAACAAGCAGCTGGGTTCGAGGCCGACAATGCTGATACCGACTTGCGCAAACGGCACCAATGCAGAGAGCAAATATTCGGCTTGGCGGCGCGCTTCATCCACCATGCCAACCGCGAGGAAGGTGCGACCGCAGCACAGGTTGCGGTCATCGCGATCACCTTCGGCGTTCCAGCGAGGGATGTGTACGGCGTAACCAGTAGCGGCCAGAACCGAAATCGCTGCGTCAACGTTTTCGCGCTCGAATGCGCCGTTGAAGGTGTCGACGAACAGCACGACGCACGGCTCGCTGCGCGCTTGCGCTTCGAGCAATGCGTTCGCGCTCACCAATGTCGGGCCCACTGGTTTTACCGGCAACGTCGACCACACCGTATCGCTGCGCCATTCGGGCAACGAGCGCTTGGCGGAGATGCCGAAAAGCCGCTCGCCGATCTTTGCCAGCCACGGTTTCCGGTTGCGCAGATTGAACATCCGTGGCCATTTCGCAGCGATCGGTGCGGTGATCGGCAGCCGCGCGATCAGGTTGTCCTTGATGGAGAAACCATGTTTTGCTTTGTAGTGCGCTAGGTGCTCCACTTTCATCTTCGCCATGTCAACACCGGTCGGACAATCGCGCTTGCAGCCCTTACAACTGACGCATAGTTCGAGCGCCTCGTGCACTTCGCGTGACGCGATGCCATCGCTGCCGAGTTGCCCTGAAATGGCCATGCGCAGCGTGTTGGCGCGACCGCGCGTGCTGGCTGATTCGTCGCGCGTGACGCGGTAGCTTGGGCACATCGTGCCCGCATCAAACTTCCTGCAATGGCCGTTGTTGTTGCACATTTCTACGGCTTTGCCAAAACCTTCCGCGTCGTCCCCGCCAGTGCCCGGCGCGGTGATTTTTTCCGTCACTGGATCGTTTTGAACGTTCCACGCTTGCCAGTCGAGTGCAGTCTTGATGGGGATGGTTTTGTACGCCGGCGCAAAGCGGAACAGGGACGCGTCGTCCATCTTCAGCGGGTCAACCATCTTGCCCGGATTGAACAAATTGTCTGGATCAAACGCGCCTTTTATTTGTCGAAACGCGCCGTTGATAGCCGGTCCGAATTGCCATTCGATCCATTCGCCGCGACATAGACCGTCACCATGCTCGCCGCTGTACGCGCCTTTGAATTTGCGAACCAAGGCGCTCGCTTCTTCGGCAATCGCGCGCATCTTCGTCGCATCGCCACGACGCATGTCAAGGATGGGCCGCACATGCAGCGTGCCCACGCTGGCATGCGCATACCACGTGCCGCGCGTGCCGTGTTTTGCGAATACTTCGGTGAGGTTAGCGGTGTACTCGGCGAGGCTTTCCAGCGGCACGGCGCAGTCTTCGATGAAGCTCACAGGCTTGCCGTCGCCCTTCAAACTCATCATGATGTTGAGCCCGGCCTTGCGCACGTCCCACAAGTTTTTCTGTGGTGCATCGTCAGTCATTGAGACGACGGCATCGGGCAACCCGAGCGTGGCGATCAGCTCGATGAGTTGCTGCAGCTTGTGCTTGAGCGCCGCTTTGTCATCGCCTGAAAATTCCACCAGCAGAATCGCATCGGGCAAATCGACCAGTGCGGTGCGAATGGTCGGTGCGAACGCGGGGTTGGTGAGCGACAACTCAATCATCGTGCGGTCAACCAGCTCGACCGCCGTTGGCCCCAGTTCTACGATGTGTCGCGCCGCGTCCATCGCTTGATGGAAGGTCGGAAAGTTGACGACGCCAAGCACTTTGCTGGTGGGCAAAGGCAACAGCGCCAACGTCAGCGATTTAGTAAATGCGAGCGTGCCTTCAGACCCCACGAGCAGATGCGATAAATTGACGCTGCCGTCGGTCGTGTAAGGCCGCTCGTTCTGATTGCAGAAAATGTCGAGGTTGTAGCCACCGACGCGGCGCAACACTTTTGGCCACACGCGCTCGATCTCAGCGCGATGTTCGGTGGCAAGCGTTTGGCCCAGTTCGCCGATTTGCTTTGCGCGTCCGCTCGCTGAATCGAGTGCGCCAAACGTAGCGACGCTGCCATCGGCCAGCCATGCGTCCGCGCCGAGCACGTTGTGCACCATATTGCCGTACGCAATCGAGCGCGAGCCACAAGCGTTGTTGCCCGCCATGCCACCCAGCGTGGCCTGCGCGCTGGTCGACACATCAACCGGAAACCACAAACCATGCGGCTTGAGAAACGCATTCAGGTGATCCAGCACCATGCCGGGTTCGACGGTGACGGTGCGTTTTTCCGCATCGAAATGAACGACGTTGCGAAAGTATTTGCTGTCGTCGATAACAAGCGCGACGCCGGTTGTCTGCCCGCATTGGCTGGTGCCACCACCGCGCGCGAGCACGGGCACTTTTGCGTCGCGCGCGATGTCGATGGCGTGCTTGATATCGTCTGCGGTTTTGGGGGCGAACACGCCGACCGGGATTTGCTGATAAATCGAGGCGTCGGTGGCGTATCGGGCACGGTCGGCATCGGTAAAAAGGACTTCGCCTTGAGTGTGTTTACGTAGCTTGGCGGCGAGGTCGGTCATGAGGGTTTTCTAATAGCGAACGTGCGCGGCAGAACGAGGGGCACTTCCTATTATCCTTTGCACCGTGTTCGAAGGAGAAACCACCATGCTCAAACTGAATTTTCACCCCGCTGGCCGTCACCAGTTGTCAATTCCAGGCCCGTCGCCGGTGCCGGATCGCATTTCGCGGGCGTTCTCCATGCCAACCATCGATCATCGTGGGCCGGAGTTCGGGCCGCTCGGATTGACCGTGCTCGCGGGCATGAAGAAGATTTTTCAAACGCAGCATCCGGTGGTGATTTATCCGTCATCGGGCACCGGCGCATGGGAGGCGGCGCTGGTCAATACGCTGTCCATGGGCGATACCGTATTGATGTACGAAACGGGCCAGTTCGCCGCCTTGTGGAAGAAAATTGCGGATAGTCTGGGACTCAAGACCGAGTTCATCGGATTGCCCGGTGTCGAAGGCTGGCGCAAGGGCGTGCAGAGCGATTTGATCGAGGCGCGGTTGCGTGCCGACACGGCGCATGCGATCAAGGCGGTGTGCGTCGTGCACAACGAAACATCCACTGGCGTGACCAGCAACATCAAAGCCGTGCGCGATGCGATTGACCGCGCGGCACATCCTGCGTTGTTGCTAGTCGACACCGTGTCCGGACTCGGAAGCGCGGAGTACAAACATGATGCGTGGGGCGCTGACGTGAGCATCGCAGGTTCGCAAAAAGGCCTGATGATGCCGCCCGGAATTTCGTTTAACGCGCTCTCTCAGAAGGCCATCGCCGCGAGCAAAAAAGCCACCATGCCGCGCGCGTTTTGGGCGTGGGACGAAATGTTGGAAGTGAACAAAACCGGCTACTTTCCGTACACGCCGAACACCAATCTGCTGTACGGTTTGCACGAGGCGCTGGAGATGATCTTGGGCGAAGGTCTCGACAATGTGTTCGCGCGCCATCAGCGCTTAGCCAAGGCGTGTCGCGCGGCGGTGACCGGTTGGGGGCTGGAGATTCAATGTGCAGACCCGTCCGTGTACTCACCGGTGTTGACCGGCGTGGTGATGCCGGAGGGCATTGACGCGGACGTGGTGCGCAAAGTGATCTACGAAAAATTTGACACCTCGCTCGGCATGGGTTTGGGCAAAGTCAAGGGCAAACTTTTTCGCATTGGGCACTTGGGCGAATGTAGCGACGGCTCACTCATGGGCACGCTATGCGCCGTGGAAATGGGGCTTTCGCTGGCAGGCGTGGCGCTTAAGGGCAGCGGCGTGGTTGCGGCGATGGAGGTGCTCAAAGCGCCGCTTGTATCGGTGCCGCCGTCGACGTTGAAGTTCGCCGCCTAGTGTTTAGTTGTGAGAATATTTGCATTCAAAATTTCGTGGCATCGTCGTGCGTGTCGTTGCAAGTTCTAGCAACATCTCGATATTGCTAGAACTTGCGCCTAACGCACGCCGAACGACAAAATTTTTAATTGCGCACGTTTTCCCAACTAACCACTAGTGTCGTGTCACGCCAAAAATGACGCATCTCACTTGCCATCGCCGCGTACCGCGTCGTTGCAAAATTTGCACATGCTCCGGCGTGAGCTGCATTTTGCGCCTGGCGGTGCACACTGATGGCGGCGCGATACACCGTCATGTTTAACGTGACACGATACTAGCAGCCTGTCGGACTTGCAACATCGCAGCGAAAATTCGCCCGCCCGAGGGCAGATCTTGACGGTTTTGCAGTGGCAATATAGAAATATTGTCCAAAAAACGGGCGAAACATGAACTGGGCCAGCGGATTTGCAGCCGATGCCTTTCAAGTCCGACAGGCTGTTAGATGTTTGTTCGTGATGACTTTGCAGGAGTGGCTCGGCCGCGATACCCTGCAACGCATGCCTTTGATCGCGGCCAAGGCTGCTCCTACCAAACCCGTAATCAAATTGAGAGTTTCACATGTCAACTAATCAACATCGCCGCAGCCTCGTGAAGGCCATTGCCTTCGCGCCGCTCGCTGGCAGCAACGTCTTATTCGCCTAAACCGCGTGGCCTAACGGCACCGTAAAAATCATCGTCGGCTTTCCGCCCGGCGGCGGCACCGACACGCTCGCTCGGGTGCTCGCGCCGAAGCTCACGGCCATGTGCGGCTAACAAGGCATCGTTGAAAATCGCGCAGGTGTGGCTGGCATGTTGGCGGTTGACGTGTTCGCTAAATCAATCGACGGTGATTCGTTCGACACGATGGCCGCAGTGACGCCGCACGTGAAAGTTGGAAAAGTGTTCGCCGTTGCGCAAACGCGCACCAAGTGTTCTGCGTCCTATACCGACCTGCTCACGGTCGCTGAGAGCGGCTATCCGGGCTTAGCAGCGACCACGTGGTGCGGGCTAATCGGCACTCCGAAGATGGCATCCGACGCGATCGCGCGAATCAGCCGCGACATGAACGCTGCCATGGCCATGCCTGACGTGAAGGAGCGCCTCGTCGGCGTCGGCGCGGAAGACTGTGGCGGCACGCCGCAGCAATTGGCAGACTTTACGCGCGCTGAGCGCGTGAAGTGGGCGCGGGTGGTGAAAGAGGCGAACGTCAAGGTGCATGCGTAGTCAGCTTTTCGCTGAAATCACGGTTTTAAAAGAGCTTCGCGCGTATTTAGCTAGATGTTGACTTTCATACTTTTACGTTATTTCGCCCAAACTAACTGGGCTATTCCGTAGAAAGCTGATGACTAATTTCTCGAGGAAGAAACGCGCTTTGGCCGCCGCTTAAAGATGCGCGGACGGCTCGTTTTTGCACAACAGCTCAGTCGCCAACGGGTAAAAAAAGTGGGCCATCGTTGAGTGAAAGCTACATCGCGATCTAACGCCGCGCGAAAAGGCGATCAACGTAAAAACTTGTAACTAGGCCGAACACTCCAGATCATCGTCAACCACGAACGCTGATGGCACGTTTTTGCGCCTGACCTGTCCAAAAAAAACGAAGCGTTGCAACCCAGCGCGTCGTCATGCAACGACTAGCTTGCCCACATTAGGAGCCTACCGATGAAACAAATTTTTGCCGCCACCCTTGCAGTCGCCGCCCTCACCACGGTGAGCACCGCGATGGCACAGAGCTATAGCGACACCGCACAAGTGCTGTCTGCGCAGCCGATCTACGAGCGGAACAGTTTGCCTCGCCAAGAATGCACCAACGAAACGGTCACCACGGATCGAGTCGTCCCGTCGCAAGGCTCGGGTTATGTGTCCACCGGTTATCAGCAGACCTATCAGCCGGCACCGCCCCCTGAGCGCACCATCGGCGCTGGCACCGTCATGGGTGCCATCATTGGCGGGGTGGTCGGGCACCAGTTCGGCCGCTCGTCGGGCGGCCGCGATGTAGGCACCGGCGTGGGCATTGTGGCTGGCGGATTGATCGGAAATCAAATCGAAAACAGCGCGCCTGCAAACCCAGCCTCTGGCTACGCGCAGGGCGGCCCAGCTCGGGTTGACTACATCCCTGAAACGCGAAACGTGCAACGCTGCAGAACGGTGTACGATGATCGCGATGAGGTGACCGGCTACACCGTGGCTTACCGCTACCAGGGCCGCGATTACACTACACGCGTGGCATACGATCCGGGCGCGACGATGCGCGTGCAGGTGAATCTCACGCCCGACGTGGGCGCGCCCCGGCGTTAGTTTTTTTAGAATAACGAAGAAGCGCCGAAGTCAGCTTCACCCGGTCACCGCTCGCACCTCCTCCCCTTGTGTGCGAGCACACTTCGCGCTGCGCAAAGGTTCCCCCGCCTAATCGCAAGTGCGTCCGACCTGAATTCTGATAGTGGCGACATGACAACCTGACGAGCAAGGGCTCCCCCTCCCGACGCTCTGACCCTGAACGCATGCATGTGCGCGACGGCTGCCCTCCCCCGGCAGCCGTTTTTATGGGTGGCCGTAATCGTATTCAAATGTGACACAGGTGACGAAATGACTAAAGTGACGCGATGGCTGTCACTCAAGTCACCTCAGTCACCTCGTCATTCGGCAGCGCGACTCGCGGCAGAGCCGCTCCTAAATTGCGCTGCGTTTTAGAATGAGCTGTCGCATAAACATAAATATTGGAGCAGCTCATGATTCGTCGCTATGGCGTTGGCAAACGTCTTTCCGAAATGGTTACTTACCACGGCTTTTTGTATCTAGCCGGACAGGTCGCGTCGGATCCGACGGCCGACGTGAAGGGCCAAACCGAGCAAATTCTCAAGCAGATTGATGAGCTGCTCGAAGAAGGCGGCGCGACCAAAAAGAGCATCCTCACGACGACGATCTATCTCGCCGACATCTCAACCTTTGCGCAGATGAACGAAGCGTGGGACGCATGGGTGCCCGAAGGCATGCCGCCCGCACGCGCAACGGTCGAGGCGAAGCTCGCCAAACCGGAATATAAAGTAGAAATCATGGTCACCGCGTGTAACGGCATGAGCGCACATGCGCCAGCGGTCGCAGCAAAAGCGGCTGAGCATGATCACGGCCACGATCATGGTCACGACCAAGATCACAAACACTAACGTAACGCTAACCGAGAGGTAATCAGGATCCCGATGCTCAACCCGATCAGAACTCAATCTCACATCGCTCCCACCGCACACATTCGCGAAGTCGAAGCTATGCGTGTGAGCCGAGAAACGTTCGATGAGGTGATGTTTCAAACCTACGTGCCCGCGCAATTTGTGCCGGTGCGAGCGGCGGGGTCGCGCATTTGGGATACCGACGGTAAAGACTACGTGGATCTCGCGGGCGGTGTGGCCGTGCTCTCGCTCGGGCACTGCCATCCAGCGCTGAACGCCGCGCTGAAGGCGCAGGCCGACCGCATGTGGCACATCAGCAATTACATGGTCAACGAGCCCGCGATGCGCTTTGCCAAGAAGCTCGTGCAGGCCACGTTTGCCGACCGCGTCTTCCTGTGCAACAGCGGCACCGAGGCCAACGAAGGCGCGCTCAAAACCGCGCGCAAATTCGCGAGCACCCAATACGGTGAGCAGAAACACCGCATCATCTCGACCACCAACTCATTCCACGGTCGCACTTGGCTCGCCGTGTCCACAGGCGGCAGCGCCAAGTACACCAAGGGCATGGGCCCGGTGCCAGCGGGTATCACGCACGTGCCGTACAACGACGTGGATGCATTGCGCGCTGTGATGGACGACGACGTCGCCTGCGTCATTCTCGAACCCATGCAGGGCGAAGGCGGCATGTTTCCGGGCTCGCCAGCGTTTTTGGGCGCCGCACGCGAGCTGTGCGATAAGCACAACGCACTACTCATCTTCGACGAAATTCAAAGCGGCGTGGGCCGCACTGGGGCGCTTTTTAGTTACATGCAAAAAGGCGTGACGCCGGACATTCTCACCAGCGCCAAAGGCATCGGCGGCGGCTTCCCGATCGGCTGTTTCATCACCACCGAGGAAATCGCCGCCGTCATGCAACCCGGCACCCACGGCACCACGTACGGCGGCAATCCGCTCGGCTCAGCCGTTGCCGAAACCGTGTTCGACATCGTCAATAACGAAGCGTTTTTGAAGCGCGTGCTCGTGGCAGAACAACGTCTTCGTGACGGGTTCAAAGCGATCAACGAAAAACACAACGTGTTCAGAGACGTGCGCGGCGAAGGGTTGTGGCTCGGCTGCGAGTTGGTCGAAAAATATGACAACCGTGCTGGCGACTTCATGAAATCCGGCCATCGCAACGGCGTCGTGTTTTTGACGGCGGGCAACAACAATATTCTGCGTTTCGCACCCGCGTTGAATATTACCGATGCAGATATTGACGACGGCTTGGCGCGCACTGAGCGCGCGATCGCCGAGATCGTTGGCGCGTAAGCGACGCCCTCACGACCGCAGAGCAAGCCCCCGCTCATCAACGGCGGGGGACGGCCAGCAGCGTCAGCCAACACGAACGCTTCGCAGCGCGCAATCAGCAGATCAACCCTTCGAGTTTCAACCCGCTGATTGCGAAATGAATTATGGGGGTTGCATCCTAGCGCGGTTAGCGCAAAATAGTACATTGGGATTGCCAGTCATGGCGATTCATGGTGCGGGAGTATTTGGCGTGTTTGATAGCTGGATGGCGTCTTGATGGACGGGTTTGCTGCGTTGCAGGGCTGGCTTGGCGTCGCGTTGGTGGCGGTATTGCTGCTGGCATTCTTCGTATCGGTGCAAAAACGGCTTCGACGACTGGAAGGCGCTGCGCGCGCAGCGCCTGACGGTGGGCTGGCGTCGCTCGCGGCACTGAACAAAATGACGTGGAAACAGTTTGAACTCCTAGTGCATCAGGCGTTTCGGCATCGCGGCTTTGTGATTGGTGAAACCGGAGCTACCGGCGCGGATGGCGCGGTGGATATGGTGTTGCGCAAGGCGGGCGAGTACTTTCTGGTGCAGTCACGGTTGTGGAAAGCCGCACTTGTCGACGTGGTTCCAGTACGCGAGCTGCACAACGCGATGCGCGCCAAGCAGGCAGCGGGCGGCTTTGTAGTGACTACTGGTGCGTATACGCGCGAGGCGATGGCGTTTGCCAGTGGCCGCAACATTCAGTTGATCGACGGGCCAACGCTGCGCGAAATGTTGAACGATACAGCGGGCATTCCGACCGGCGTGCCGACGGTGGTCACCATTGGCGACCCGTCTGAGATTCCGACGATCACCCCAGTCGCACCAGTGTGCCCCGATTGCAAGAGCGCGATGGTGTTGCGTATGGGATCAGTCGCGACGGCAGGCGCGGGTGGATTAAACGGCGGCGGACAGCGCGCGCTTGCGAAAAACTTCTGGAGCTGCTCGCGTTTTCCGAAGTGCAAGGGGCAGCGCGACGCGGCCTGAGGCAAATTAGACTTATGGCTTTTTGTTGCGAAGCCCGATTGATGGGGATTGGTGCCCCGTATAGCTAAAAGTCGACTTTTAGCTATATTCATTGCTATCCTTTGTAAGTAAAGCGTTACCGCTAAAAAGCCAATAAATTTGCAACGGAGTTAACCCCGTTTGCCAATCGCGTTCGTTTCAGTCTTCATGCACCTCATTTCGAGATGCGCCCGAAGCTTCAAGGAGCTCACCATGTTGCGCAAAATTCTCTTCACCGCCGTAGTCGCTGCTACTGCCGCCGCGTCGATGAATGTCACCGCCATTGGCCGTCTCGCTGACGTGACCGTGATCGACCGCTCCACAGGCGAAACGCTGCCGGTGCATTTTTATAAAGGCGAATATTGGGTCGCTGGCACCCCGGGGGCGCCGTATTCGGTCGCCGTGGCCAACGGCTCCGGTGGTCGCGTGATGGCGGTGATGTCGGTGGACGGCGTGAACGTACTGAACGGGCAAACCGCTGGCGTCGACCAATCCGGCTATGTGTTTAACGGCTATCAACGATATGAGGTCACCGGCTGGCGAAAGAGTAATCTTGAGGTTGCAGCGTTCGAGTTTGTCGCCTCGCCCTCCTCGTACGCTGAGCGCACTGGCCGTCCAGCAAACGTCGGCGTGATCGGCGTGGCGGTGTTCAAAGAACGCGTCTACCAGCCGCCAGTGAGCGTTGCGCCGCCGCCGTATCGCTACGGCGCAAACCGCGGCAACGGCTCTGCAGAATCTCGCAGGAGCGCGGCGACCGAGTCAGCCGCAGACAGCGCGTTGGCGAGCCCGGCACCATCGCAAAGCGCCCCAGCAAGCGCCGGCGCTATTGGTGAAATGGCCAAGCGCGCAGAATCACAGGCGATGCGCGAAAAACTTGGCACGGGGCACGGCGAACGCGAATGGTCACAGGTGTCACACACGAGCTTTGATCGTGCGCAAAGCTCACCCAATGAGACGATTCGCATCCGCTACGACAGCCGCGAAAACTTAATCTCGATGGGCGTGATTCAGCCACCCTACCAAAACCGTCCATGGAATCGCACACCGAACGCATTCCCGGAAAGTCTCGGGTTTGTGCCAGATCCACCACGTTTCTGGCGTTAGGCTTCTTCAAGTCCCCTCTCCCGTTGCGGGAGAGGGCGAGTGACGTAGGGACGAGATGACCGAGGTGATTTAAGTAACGCAAAACCGTCGCTCTGTCACCTTCATCAACTAGGTCACCTTCGCTTCAGTCTAAGGAGACGAGCGGCCGTTAGAGCAGTCATAATCCCATGCATGACCTACCCCCTATCATCCGCCATCGACGCGACCGACGAAGCCCTGATGCAATCCTTTGCACGAGGCCACGTGAATTCGTTTGAGCAGCTCTATGATCGACACGAAACAGGCGTATGGCGCTTTGTGTTTCGCAGCGTGCAGAATCAGGCGGTAGCCGATGATTTGGTTCAGGAATTGTGGTTTGCAGTGGCGCGAACAGCAACTAGTTACGAGCCCACCGCCAAGTTCAAAACATGGCTTTTCACAATGGCGCGTAACCGCGTGATTGACCATGTACGAACCGCGAAAAATCACGCCAATATTGATGCGGAAAACGACGAAGGTGAATCGGTGTTTTCTGATCTGGCGGCCGATTCGCGATTGGGGCCGTTGCGACAGGTCAGTTCACGGCAACAGGCCAAGGCATTGTTAGACGCCATCGAACAATTGCCGGAGGATCAACGCGAGGCATTTTTGATGCAGGCTGAAGGCGACATGAGCGTGGAGGAAATCGCCGTGGCCGTCGGCGTCTCGTTCGAGACGGCGAAGAGTCGACTGCGTTATGCCCGCAGCAAACTTAAAGTCCTGCTCGCGGATTTTGCGGAGGTGTGAGCATGAGCCAATCAACCTCAACCCACTCCGCCACACGCCCCGATCCACTGATTAATGCCTACCGCCAGGCGAGCGTTCACGAAGGCGCGAGCCCTGGCACAAATGTGCGGGCGGCGGTGCTCGCCCATGCGCGCGTAGTCGCACAGTCGTCGGGCGCGACGGTTACAGGGGGGAGTGTCGCGAATGCGACGCGCGCCACGCCAGCGGCCAACGATTCCAAACCCCTCTGGCGATTGGCTGCGGGCGTGGTGATTGGCTTGGTCGGCGTTTGGATTTTTCAACTCACGCGTCCGTCGGCAGCACCTGACACGGTGGTCGCCGTGGCTAACGTAGCGACCGCGCCAACTGCGCCGCAGCCCGGCATAGCGCGTGCTGCGGAACCTGCTGTTATCGCTGCGACTGCGTCGCCACCACCTGCAGCAGCTGCACCACCCGTTTTGAAAGACAGAGCGGCCAAGCCCGTCAATGCTGCGCGTGAGCAACAGACCGAGGCAGCGCTACCCGAACAAAATCTGGCGATGGCAAGCGCCTCACTACTCAAGGAAAAAGCGGATCGCGCCGCTGGGTTTGCTGGCGTAACTGTTACAGCGGCACCAGCGGCGACGCCGACCGCCCCCATGTCTGCCGTCGACGCGTCCGCAGGTGCGATGAGGGGGGAGGTCGTCATCGCCTCGGCGGAAATGCGCAAATCGGCAAAGGCAGAGTCGCGCCCGGAACCGTCCTCCACAGCACCAGACGTGCCCGCATTTTCACCCGCCGCCGCGCCGAACGCGTTCCCCGCGCAAGCCTCCGAAGTGGCAATCGCGGCTGCCCCTCCTTTTCGCCCAGCTCCCGCCACACTCGCAGCACCCGCAGAACCGGCAGCCCCATTGCGTGCAGGCGCATCCGGCGCAGTGGCCGCACGCGGCGAGGCCGCGCCTGCGAATGCAGCGTCCGCAGGCACGCGGCCCAAGATGTCGATTCAGATGAACGACGCGACACGCATCGCCCCGCTCAGCGAATCAGATATTGCGATGTTCAGAGCGGTGAGCACCGGGGATATTCCTGCACTGCGAATCGCGATTTCGCGAGGTGCCCATGTGAACGGCAAAGATGAACGAGGACGCACCCCCCTGCAAATTGCCCGCGAGCGCGCCGATGTTCAATCGATCAAAGTGCTAGAGGCCGTCGGCGCACGTTAGTTTTCTGCTCTGCCGTCAGCGTTCGCATGGGCCGCGCCCTCGTAGATGCCCGCCACGTCGCCGCTCCTACATCGTAGCAAGCATCGCGACCACCGCCACACCCATCACCGTGGTGGCGAGCCAGCCCAACCAGCGCAAGCGCTTGCCGATGATGAAGCGTCCCATCACCTGCTTGTTACTGCCGAGCAGCATCATCACCACCATGATGGGCAGCGCGATCACGCCGTTGATCACCGCACTCCAGAACAGCGCTTTGATCGGATCAATTGAGGTGAAGTTGAGCAGCACGCCACCCACGGTGGCCAGCGCGATGATGGCGTAAAACTCTTTCGCCTCATGCAGTTTTTTGTCGAGGCCGGAGCCCCAGTCGAAGCTCTCCACCACCGCATAGACCGCCGATCCCGCGAGCACCGGCACCGCGAGCATGCCAGTGCCAATGATGCCCAAGCTGAACAGCAAAAACGCGAAATCGCCCGCGAGTGGTCGTAGCGCTTCAGCCGCCTGCGCCGACGTTTGGATGTCGGTGATACCCGCCTGATGCAGCGTGGTCGCAGCGCTCAAAATGATGAAAAACGCCACCAGATTGGAGAAACCCATTGCGATGTAGGCGTCCCACTTGATGCGCCGCAAATGGCCGCGCGCCACATCGACTGAAATCGGCTTTCCCGCCGCATGATGCGCACGCAAGTCCTCCATTTCTTGCGCTGCTTGCCAGAAAAAGAGATACGGGCTAATCGTGGTGCCAAACACCGCCACGATCATGGTGACGCTCTCGCGCGTGATCGCCATGTGCGGCCACACGACGCGCTGCGCCACCTCAATCCAGGGCACGTGAATAGTGAACACCACAGCTACATAGGCCAGCAAAGCTAGCGTCAACCACTTCAGATAACGCACGTATTTTTGATACGGAATAAACACCTGCAGCAGCAAGCACAGCACACCAAAGCCCACCGAATACAGGTGCGCTGAACCGCCCAGCAGCAGACGCAGCGCCTCGCCCATCGCCGCGATGTCGGCGGCAATATTGATGGTGTTGGCGAGCATCAAGAGGCCAACGATGCTGTAGAGCACAGGCCTCGGGTACTCAGCCTTGATGTTGGCCGCTAACCCGCGTCCCGACAGGCAACCCAGCCGCGCGCTCACCATTTGAATGCCACACATCAGGGGATAGGTGAACACCACCGTCCACAACATGCTGAAACCAAACTGCGCAACGGCTTGTGAGTAAGTCGCGATGCCGCTCGGGTCATCGTCCGCCGCGCCGGTAATGAGCCCGGGGCCGAGATGCTTCAACGCGAAATAGTCGGTGTCATTTTTTTGTGGTTGCCATCAAGCGCACCCGATTACCAATTGTTGCGATGATGCGCTATTTGCCCTGACGCTCTGCTGACGCTGTAGGAGCAGCGCAAGCCGCGACAGGCGTCGCGTACACCGGGGACCGCGGCTTGCACCGCTCCTACAACAAGACCATTACGCGGTCGCTGGACGCCGCACCCGATACCACGCCGCATAAATCGCAGGCACCGCAAGCAAGGTGAGTACGGTGGCAACGACTAGCCCCGCCATAATCGCCACCGCCATCGGGCCCCACAGCACGCTGCGCGTCAATGGAATCATCGCAAGCACCGCCGCGGCAGCCGTCAACACAATAGGGCGGAATCGACGTACCGCTGCTTCTCGTGCTGCGATCCACGGATGCGTGCCAGTGGCCATGTCTTGCTTGATTTGGTCGATCAAAATGATGGTGTTGCGCATGATGATGCCCATGAGCGCGATCATGCCGAGCAGCGCCACAAAGCCAAACGGCATTCTGAACGCGAGCAACCCGATGGCCACGCCCACAATGCCAAACGGTGCGGTCAACAACACGATGCTGGCGAGCGAAAAGCTTTGCAGTTGCAACATTAGCAGCGCGAGCCATACAAAGATCATCAGCGGCGCGCCCGCAGCAATGGATGACTGCGCTTTGGCGTTCTCTTCATACGCGCCGCCCACGTCGACACGATAACCGGGCGGCAGGTTTGCGCGAATGCCATCCAGCTGCGGATTGATCGCTGCGGCGACGTCCGGGGCTTGCATGCCTTCGACCAAATCGGACCGCACCGACAGCGTGGGCAGCCGTGAATAGCGACGAATAATCGGCTCTTCCATCACCTGCGTCACCCGCGCAACCGTTGCCAGCGGCACCGTACGCCCGCTGGTGGTGGGCACCTGCAAATCTTCCACTTGCGACACGGCAAGGCGCTCAGCGGGCGGGCCGCGCAGCACCACATCAATCAGACGATCGCGTTCGCGAAATTGCCCAATGGTCGCGCCAGACACCGCTGCACCCAGTGCGCGCGCCACGGTGAGCGAGGTGACGCCTGCTGCCCTCGCGCGATCCTGGTCGACTTCAACTTGCAATGCGGGAGCACGATCTCCCCAGTCGGTATTGACTTCAACCGTACTTGGATTCTTGCGCAGCACGACCGCGACCTGATCACCAATTTCCTTGAGCTTGGCCACATCTGGGCCACTCACCCTGAAGATAATCGGGTACGCCACCGGTGGCCCGAGCGGGGTCTTTAAGCTTCGGCCACGAACGCCGGGAAAATTGGTGTCAAGCTCAGTCTTCAATCGCTGCGATACACGGTCCCGTGCTGCGACGCTGTCGGTCAGGATCAGCGTGTGCGAAAAGTTCGGGCGGAACAATTCTTGGTTCAGCGACAAGAAGAAACGTGGCAGCGAATTGCCCACACTCGTGACGAACGTCTGCACGTCTTTGTCCGCTTTAAGCAATGCCTCAAGCTTTTCAACTTGCGCTTCGGTCGCTTTAAAGCTTGAGCCTTCGGGTAGCCACATTTCCACCATCACCTCGGTGCGATCACTGGTCGGGAAGAATTGCTTTTCTGTCAAGCCCATACCCATGCCGCCGAGTACCAAGCCCGCAACGGTGATGGCAATGGTGATCCAGCGATGCGTGATGCACCAGTCAATGATGGAGCGCAGGCGCGAATAAAACGGCGTGTCGAAGTGCTCGTGCGCTTCGCCCGCAACGGCAGCATTCTTGGGCTTTTTCAATATCCAGTAACCAAACAGCGGCGTAGCAATAATCGCGGCAAACCACGACAGCACCAGCGCGATGCTGGTGACGCTGAACATGTCAAAGGTGTATTCACCGGTCGACGATTTCGCGGTGCCGATAGGCAAAAATCCCGCTGCGGTGACCAGCGTTCCCGACAGCATCGGCCACGCCGTGGTGGCGTAGGCAAACGTCGCAGCAGAGAATTTCTCGAAGCCCTCTTCCAGTTTGCGCACCATCATTTCAACCACGATCATGGCGTCGTCTACGAGCAAACCCAACGCAATGATTAACGCTCCGGTAGAGATGCGGTGCAAATCAATCTTGAAGATTTGCATCGCCAAAAACGTCGCCATCAGCACGAACGGAATAGTCAGCGCAACAACCGCGCCCGCCCGCCAGCCGAGTGACAAAAAGCTCACCGCGAGCACAATGGCCACCGCTTCCAGCAACGAGCGCATGAAGGTGCCGACGGCTTCTTTCACCACTTTCGGTTGGTTGCTCACTTGATGAATCTCAATACCCACCGGCAGATCGTTTTTGATACGCGCCATCTGTTTGCTGAGGTTGTCGCCGAGCTGCAATACATCGCCGTCGCCCTTCATCGCGATGGACAGCGCAATGCCCGGTTTACCGCCATAGCGAATGGTCTGCACCGGCGGATCGGTATAGCCGCGATAAACGTTGGCGATGTCGCCCAAGCGGATGGTGCGGCCACTCACCGAGAGCAGCAATTCCCGCACCGATTTCACACTATCAAAATTGCCGCTCACGCGCAGGGCAATGGCGCTGTCTTTGGTTTGAATCACACCGGCCGGAGCCACCGCATTTTGCGCCTGTAATTGCGTCGCAATGGATGTGGCATCAATGCCTAACGCGCCGATTTTGGTGTTGCTGATTTCGACATAAATCTTGTCGTCGAGCACACCCACCAGCTCAATCTTTGACACATCCGGAATGCGCAGCAATTCCTGTCGCACGTCTTCAACCTTGTCGCGCAATTCCGAGAGCGAGAAACCGTCTCCGGTAAACGCATAAATAGAGCCAAACACGTCGCCAAATTCATCGTTGAAAAACGGCCCCAGCGTCTCCGGCGGCAGCGTGTGCCGAATGTCGCCAACTTTCTTGCGTACTTGGTACCACAGTGCTTGCACGTCCTTGCGAGGTGCTGCATCAACCAGTTCCAGAATGATTAGCGACTCACCCGGTTTGGAGTAGCTTTGCGTGCGCTTGAAATACGGCATCTCCTGAAGTTTTTTCTCCAGACGATCGGTGATTTGTGCATCGACTTGACTGGTGGTCGCACCGGGCCACAGCGTGCGCACGGTGATCGCGCGAAACGTGAAGTCCGGGTCTTCGCGCTGCCCGAGCTTGAAGTAGGCGAAGAATCCCGCAATGGCAATCGCGATGATGAAAAATAGCGTCAGTTGCTGGTGTTTGATGGCGGCGGCGGAAATGTTCATGGCTTCACCGTATTGCCAGCGTTGCTCGCTCCCCCCGGGGGAGAGGCTAGACCCGGCGCATCAAGCAAACGCACCTTCTGCCCCGGCTGCAACAGATTCGCACCCGCCGTCACCACTAGATCCCCCGGCTTCAAGCCTGACATCACGGCCACGCCCTCGTTGGTACTCTCACCCGTCTTGACTTCTACCGCTTTCACCGTCTCGCTGGCACGATCCACCAACCACACGCGCGTGGCGTTGTCGCGGGTGTAGAGTGCTGTGTTCGGGATCACAATCGCCTGCGTCTCCGCCAGCTCTAAGCGCACCGTGGCACTCATGCCAAGCCTGACCGCGTCGTCGGCGTTGATGATCGACAAGCGTGCGGTATAGGTGCGGCTCGCCGCATCCGCAGCGGGGGACAATTCACGCAGCTTTGCCGCGTAAAGTTTGCCCGGAAGCGCGTCGAACTGAGCGGCGAATCCCTTGGCTGTTTTGATCAAACCGACGGCGCGTTCTGAGACGTTGACGATAATTTCTTTTTCGCCCAATTGCGCCACGCGCACCACGCTTTGCCCTGCAGAAACCACGCTGCCCGCCTCTGCATCCACCGAGATCACCACGCCCGCTTTGTCGGCGCGCAACGTCTGGAAATTCAGTCCGTTCTGCGCGCTGCTGAGTTGCGACAACGCCGCTTTTACGCGCGCATCCGCAGCGTCAGCTGTTGCGACCTGACGCTCCAGCGCAGCGCCTGAAACAAAGCCTTTGTCGCGCAAGTCCTGCTGTCGCTTAGTCTCGCTTTGCTGCAATTTAAAATCGGTTTTTGCGACCTCGACCTGCGCGGCCTGCGCGTTGATTGCAGGCAACACGTCTTGCGAATCGAGCACAGCGAGCACCTGCCCTGCGGTGACAACTTGGCCGACATCCACCAGCCGCTGCGCGATTTTTCCCGGCACCCGAAAGCCGAAGCGCTGCTCAAAGCGGGGGCGCACTTCGCCCGGTAGAAACGAAACATCGCTGAGCGAGCTCATGCCCACTTGCATGAAACGAACCGGACGGGGCAGCTCGGGTTTACTGTCTTTTGCAGCCTCAGTTACGGTTTTCGCAGCGTCTTCTTTTTTGCTGCATCCGGTAACGGTAACGATTGCTGCGCCAATCAGCAGCGCGAGGACGAGGAGGAGGAGGAGGGGTGCCTTCGTGTTCATTGTTATCAAACCTTTGGTGTCGGTGTTGTGTGCGTTGTCTGTGTTGTAGGTGTCGTGTCTGTGGTGGGCAGATTCAATGTCTGCTCCGGAATGCCGGTCACATGCGCCCAGTACCGGGTGAGGGCGAGCGAAGCTTCTTCCTGATAGGTGCCCATGCCGGGTAATGGCGGGCACTTTGGATCAGTGGCGCTTTTCTCGCTACGCAGGCTGTACAGGCCAATCATCAGCGCGTAGCTGTGTTTGAGCAGGCGCACGCCCTCTCCCGGGCCGAGCTTTAGAAAGTGCCGTTCTAGCCCGGCACCTGCGGTCACCAGCCACGTCGCCATGTGCATCTGAAACTGCATTGCGGCGGCCAGCGGCACCGCATTTGCCGCAAAGCCCATGCAACACGCGCCCAGCGGCATGTAGGTCGGCGCATCAAGCAAATGCGTCTTGGCGAGGCAATGCATTTCGTCAAACAAAAACGTTTCGCGACGGGTCAGACGCTTGATTAAGGTGCTGAAAAAATGCTCGACGTGCCGCGCATGCAACGCCAAATAAATTTCTTCTTTGCTCTGAAAATAGAGATATACGGTGCCCTTGGCGAGCCCGGCGGCCTCGGCCACATCGGCGACGTTAGCGAGATCATGGCGCTCGGTGAACAGCCGTTCAGCAGCATCGAGGATCGCCTGACGACGCGCCTCTTTGTCTTCGCCATCGAGCGCACGAACGCGTTTGCTACCGTCGGTTGAACCACGCAACAACGCCTTCAGGCGTGCCTTACCAGAGGTGCCGTCGGCGTCACGTCGGCGATGGTCGCCATGAACCGCAGCATGCAAATCAATGACGTCGCGGATAATTTTTTTGATGGGTGGCATGGGTGGTGGCGAGCGGATGGAGCAGAGACTGAGCGAACTGACCAAGAGTCATTAACTGCACGAATCGTAAATGACTGGCGGTCAGTTGTAAACACCTTCAGCGAAAATTCGTTCGTTGATGAGTTTGCATCTATAGCAACTTTATTGCCTTACCCTTTCTACACATGGGCTAAGGGCCTAAAACCACGCCTATCGACTATTGCCATTCCATGCATTAGACCCTTTACGAGCATGGCTTTAGGCACAGAGTTGCTTCACTAAGTGCATCGTATCCCAATCGTGTGTAAGGTCACTCACTGCGGGTGCGACTTTCCACCACACGCACCCTTTTTCAAAGTTTACGGATCATGACGATTGTTCGTTGCACGCAGCGCGACGGCCACGCAACGGCAAGCACGCTAAGGCGGCATCGCCTACATTGCAGGGGCACGCATCGGCAAAACGGGCGCAAAACCGAAAGCTGGTGAAACTAAGCGGAGCGCATTTACGTAGATCACACCACACGACGGAGACGCGCATTGCCAGCATCGTGCTGTGATGAACTTATCAAACACATTGCCACCCCGAGGACTTCGCGCATGCAATTAGCAACTTCCGTAAATTTGGGACGGACGCAGGCATTGGCGCATATGTACAAGAGCGTCCGCGCGCGCAGCCGCGAGATCGTCGCGCCCTTATCGGCCGAGGATTGTCAGGTGCAGTCCATGCCGGATGCAAGTCCGATCAAGTGGCATTTGGCGCACACGACATGGTTCTTCGAGACCTTCATCCTCGAGCCGTACGGGGATCGATACGTCGCATTTGATCCCGCGTTCAGAATGCTGTTCAACAGTTATTACAACGGCGTTGGCGACAAGCATCCGCGCCCAGATCGCGGCCTGTTGTCACGACCCTCGCTTGAGCGTGTGATGGCGTATCGCGCGCATGTGGACGCTGCGATGAATGCGTTTTTGCACGACGAAGTGCGTGCGGCGGCAGTGCAACAACTGATCAAGCTCGGCTTCAATCACGAACAGCAACACCAAGAACTAATGCTCACCGATGTTAAGCATTTGTTGTCAATCAATCCGCTGCAACCCGCGTACGCTGGTCGCGGCGACCACCCTCACCCACCGATCATTGATCCCACCACGCGCACCGCGTTCACCGGTGGCTTGATCGAAATCGGCCACAGCGGCGAGCACTTTGCGTTTGACAACGAAGGCCCGCGTCATCAGACATTTTTGCGCCCGTATCAACTCGCCAATCGACTCGTCACGCAGCGCGACTATCTCGCCTTCATGGCCGACGGCGGCTACACGCGGCATGAATTGTGGCTATCTGACGGGTGGGATCGGGTGACCGCTCACGGCTGGAACGCCCCGCTGTACTGGCGTGCAGACGCGCACCACGGTGGCGGTTGGATCGAGTTCACGCTGCATGGCACAGAGCCTTTATCGCTCGATGCGCCGGTGACCCATGTCAGCTTTTTTGAAGCCGACGCGTACGCGCGCTGGGCCGGCGCGCGGCTTCCGACCGAGGCCGAGTGGGAAGACGCCGCGCGCTCGGCCGACCCGTCGTTTGGCAACCAGCTGACCGAGGCCGGAGCGGTGATCCCCCGGCCCGGGGGCGGATTTTTCGGCGACGTCTGGAACTGGACCGGGTCGAGCTTCCTCGCCTATCCCGGTTTCGCCCCGGCGGAGGGAACGGTGGGTGAATATAACGGCAAGTTCATGTGCGGCCAATTCGTCTTGAAAGGGGCGAGCTGTGCGACGCCGCGCGGTCACAGCCGGGCGACCTATCGCAACTTCTTCCCGCCCGCCGCGCGCTGGCAATATAGCGGAGTCCGTCTTGCCCGCGAC
>ENA-OFCX01000189-OFCX01000189.1-metagenomes-genome-assembly--contig:-NODE-189-length-34833-cov-4.911697_pt1 | contig 34833 bp, 36 predicted proteins | sample MGYA00153384_OFCX01 | MGnify analysis MGYA00153384
TAGATGCATTCACCGCGGGTCGCCGTGGCGGCCAGCGGCGGCTGCGATTCGACGGCGCTTTTATATTGCACAGTGCGCCAGGCCCGAGCGCTGGGCATTCATGTGGTGGCACTGCATGTGCACCACGGCTTGTCGTCCCAGGCCGACGACTGGCTGATTCGCGTGCGGGCGCAAAGCAGGCGCTGGCGCGTCGAGTTCCACGCCAGCCGTCTGGTTGGCGCACCAGCTCCGGGGCAAAGCGTGGAGGCTTGGGCCCGGCGTGAGCGCTACCTGGCGTTGGCGGAGATGGCCACTGCCGCTGGTTGCACCTTGGTGCTGTTGGCCCAACACCAGCGCGACCAGGCCGAAACCTGGTTGCTGCAGGCCCTGCGCGGCGCAGGCGCAGCGGGGCTGTCGGCGATGCCGCACAGCGCCAGAAAACACGGTGTTGATTTCGCGCGCCCGTGGTTGGGCCGCTCCCGCCACGCCGTCGAAGCGTATGTACTTCGCCATCGGTTGAGCTGGGTCGACGATGCCAGCAATGTCGATGGACGGTTTGCTCGCAGCCGGCTGCGCACCGCTGTCTGGCCGGCGTTGCTGACGGCGTTCCCCGACGCCGAGATCAGCATCGGCCGAGCTGCCCAGCATGCGCAAGAAGCCGCTGCCGTGCTGGCCGAGGTGGTGGCGCAAGAGATGCCCGCATTGCAGCGCGACGGCGCCCTGGTGGTAGCGGCTTGGCGCGAGTTGTCGCCGCACCGCCGGCGACTGTGCTTGCGCGCCTGGCTGGCCTGTGAGCTTGATGCGCCAGTGCCTGAAACGCTGGTGCGCCGCCTCTCGCTCGAGCTGCCGGCGGCACACGCATCGCGCTGGCCCGCGGGAACGCATGAGCTGCGCCTGTACCGCGGTCTGTTGCGCGTGTTCCCCACGCCTAGCGCGGCCAATTCCAATCCTAAAGACTCCATCGCGCTGAACTTGAGTCAGTCCGGGTGTCACCAATTGCCGGAATGGGGCGGCCACTTTCTGGTGCAGGCAGCAAAGCGAGACGGCGTGCCTGCTGCGGTACTGCGGGAACTTCATGCGCGCCCGCGGTCGGGCGGCGAACAGTTTCAGCGGTTCTGTCACGGTGCCGTTCGCAGCCTGAAAAAGCAGTTTCAAGCGCTCGCCGTGCCACAGCTGCAACGCGGCGGGCCACTGCTCTACGGGTGCGGTGGCCAGCTGGTGTTTGTGCCGGGCCTGGGCGCCGACGCCCGCTTTCACGCCGCCCCCGGCGAGCCCCAGGTCCAACTCAGTTGGGTGCCCGACGCACCCGATCTGCCGCCTTTGGCCGACTAGAATTCGCGGGGCATGCGCATGCGCAAGCGAAACGGGACTCGGCGCGGATGCGCTAACCCTCGCAAAGCTGCGCAAACCCACGCGAATCCACGCGAATCCACGCGAATCCTGCGAACACGCAAACACGCGAACACGCAAACACGCAAACGCAAAACGATGGCATTGATCGTTCACAAGTACGGCGGCACCTCGATGGGGTCGACCGAACGCATCCGAAACGTCGCCCTGCGCGTGGCCAAGTGGGTGCAAGCTGGGCACCAGTTGGTGGTGGTGCCTTCGGCCATGAGCGGCGAAACCAACCGCTTGCTTGGGCTGGCCCAGGACTTGATGCCGCAGGCCAACACGCTGCAAGCCAGGCGTGAACTCGATGCCATTGCTGCCACGGGCGAACAGGTTTCAGCCGGCTTACTGGCATTGGCCTTGCAAGCCCAGGGTCTGCAGGCGGTCAGCTATGGCGGCTGGCAAGTGCCCATCGCCACCGACCAGTCGTACACCAAGGCCCGCATCACCGGCATTGACGACACGCGTGTCAGGGCTGATCTGGCGGCTGGCAAAGTCGTGGTAATCACAGGATTCCAGGGCATCGATGCTGATGGCAACATCACCACACTGGGGCGCGGCGGCAGCGACACCTCGGCCGTGGCCGTGGCGGCGGCTATGAAGGCTGCCGAATGCCTAATCTATACCGATGTGGATGGCGTCTACACCACTGACCCGCGCGTTGTGCCCGAGGCGCGTCGGCTGCGCAGCATCAGTTTCGAAGAAATGCTTGAGATGGCCAGCATGGGTTCGAAGGTGCTGCAAATCCGGTCGGTGGAGTTTGCCGGGAAGTACCGCGTGCCTTTGCGCGTGTTGTCCAGCTTCACGCCGTGGGACATCCCTGTTGAGGAAGAAGCCCGATCTGGCACGCTCATCACTTTTGAGGGAGACGAAAAAATGGAACACGCCGTGGTGGCCGGCATCGCATTCAATCGCGACGAGGCCAAAATCAGCCTGATTGGTGTGCTCGACAAGCCGGGCATCGCCTACAGCATCCTGGGGCCCGTGGCCGATGCCAGCATCGACATCGACGTCATCATCCAAAACGTTTCGCACGACGGCCGCACCGATTTTTCGTTCACGGTCCACCGCAGCGACTTCCAGCGAACGCTGGAAGTTATCCGGACGCAGGTGCTGCCCCACACGGGTGCGGGTGAGTTGCGAGGGGACGCAAAAATCTGCAAAGTTTCAATCGTGGGCATCGGCATGCGCAGTCACGTAGGAGTGGCTAGTAAGATGTTTCGCACATTGTCGGAGGAGGGCATCAACATCCAGATGATCACCACCAGCGAGATCAAGACCAGCGTAGTGCTGGACGAGAAGTACATGGAACTCGCGGTGCGGGCATTGCACAAGGCGTTTGACCTTGACCTAGACCTCGACCGAGCGGCACAGGCCGCTGTGAAGGCGGGATAGAATCCGGATGTCTTTGTTGGAGTCGTGACCGAGTGGCCGAAGGTGCTCCCCTGCTAAGGGAGTATGTGCCAAAAGCGCATCGAGGGTTCGAATCCCTCCGACTCCGCCAAGCATGCGCCCGTGACGAAGCCCCGTACCCCGGAGTTCTGTTCAGTCTGGTTTCATTGACAATTTGTTGTAGCAAGCTTGTCGTGAACTTCGCAGGTTGCCGTGCGCGCGAATATCATTGTTTTTTAAACCTACTGGAGTTTGTTCGATGTCCACCACTTCACGCCGCATATTCATGATCCAAGCTGCCGCCTGTGGATCGGCATTCGCCGCCGGCAACACGTTGGCGCAGCCGGTCCGCATCGACGAAAAAGACGCGCAAGCGGTGGCTTTGGCTTACGTGCACGACAGTGCGAAAGCTGATACCAAGAAATACCCTAAGCACACTAAAGACCAGAAGTGCAACAACTGCGCCTTGTACCAGGGCAAAGCCACCGACGCCTGGGGCGGTTGCCCACTATTCGGCGCAAAGCAGGTCGCGGGCCCGGGCTGGTGCAGTGCCTGGGCCAAGAAGGGTTAAAGGAAGTCGTTGCAGACGCCCGACCCGCCAAGCCGGCGTGAGTCGGGTGCTTTGGCGCAGCGTCAGCCGATACGCCCCAGCACCAAGTACTCCATCAGTGCCTTTTGCACATGCAGGCGGTTCTCGGCTTCGTCCCAAACCACTGACTGCGCCGAATCGATAACGTCGGCGGTGACTTCTTCACCCCGATGTGCTGGCAGGCAGTGCATGAACAATGCATTGGGCTGAGCCATCGCCATCATGTCTCCGTCTACACACCAGTCGACGAAGGCTTTGCGCCGTTCTTCATTCTGCGCCTCGTAGCCCATGCTGGTCCACACATCGGTGGTAACCAGATGCGCGCCTTCACAGGCTTGCGCAGGGTGGTCGAAAATCTTGAAGCAAGCGGCGTTGCGAATACCCGCGGCATGCGGGTTGACCTCGTAGCCACCGGGTGTGCTGACGTGCACGGTGAAGCCAAGGATTTCGGCCGCTTGCAGCCAGGTGTTGGCCATATTGTTGCCATCACCAACCCACGCGACCACGCGGCCCTGGATGCTGCCGCGGTGCTCAATGTAGGTGAAGATGTCAGCCAGGATCTGACATGGGTGGTACTCGTTCGTCAAACCGTTGATCACCGGTACCCGTGAGTGCGCGGCAAATGCCTCCAGCGTGATTTGCTCGTAAGTGCGGATCATCACCAGGTCGACCATGCGGCTGATCACCCGGGCCGAGTCTTCGATCGGCTCGGCGCGGCCGAGCTGGCTGTCGCCGGTGGTCAGATTCACCACCGAGCCGCCCATCTGGTACATGCCGGCCTCGAAGCTCACGCGCGTTCGGGTCGAGGCCTTCTCGAAGATCATCGCCAGTGTGCGGTCCACCAGCGGCGTGTATTTCTCGTAGTTCTTGAAGCGATTCTTGATGGTGGCCGCGCGTGCGAACAGGTACGAATACTCCTCGGCGCGCAGATCCTTGAACTGCAGGTAGTGCTTGGTCAGGCTCATGCCGGGCTTCATGCGGACTCGGCAGGCGCAATCTGCGGAGCCAGAAAAGCCTTGATGAGCGGGCACAGGATCGCCACGATCTGCGCCGCTTCTGCGGCGCTCAGGATCAGCGGCGGCACCAGCCGGATCACGCTGTCGGCGGTGACGCTGATCAGCAGCCCGGCTTGCGCTGCGCGCCCGAGCAGCTCGCCGCACGGCCGGTCGAGCTGGATGCCCAGCATCAGGCCCTGGCCGCGGATTTCGAGCACACCGGGCTGGTTGGCGAGTTCGCGCTGCAGGCCGGCGCGCAATGCCGCACCGACCGCCGCGGCGTTGGCCAGCAAGCCGTCCTCTTCCATGATGCGCAGCGTCTCCACGCCAGCGCGCATCGCCAGCGGGTTGCCGCCGAAGGTGGAGCCGTGGTTGCCCGGGCCCAGCACCGTCGCGGCACGCGGCCCGCACACCACGGCGCCCACCGGCACGCCGGAACCGAGCCCTTTGGCCAGTGGCATCACGTCAGGGTGGATGTCGGCCCATTGGTGCGCGAACCACCGGCCGGTGCGGCCGATGCCGCATTGCACTTCGTCGAGCATCAACAGCCAGCCGCGTTCGTCGCACAGTCTGCGCAGTGCCTGCAGGTAAGACACCGAGGCCGGCAGCACGCCGCCTTCGCCCTGAATCACCTCGAGGAACACGGCGACCACGTTCGGGTGCTCGCGTCCGACCGCCTCGATCGCAGCGACATCGTTCAGTGGCACGCGCACGAAACCTTCCACCAGCGGCCCGAAGCCGGCCTGCACCTTGGGGTTGCCGGTGGCCGACAGCGTGGCGATAGAGCGGCCGTGGAAGGCCTTTTCATAAACGATGATTTCGGGCCGGGCGATGCCCTTGTCGTGCCCGTACTTGCGGGCGATCTTCAGTGCGGCCTCGTTGGCTTCCAGCCCCGTGCTGCAGAAGAACACGTTGTCCAGCCCAGACAGCTCGCACAGTTTGTCGGCCAGTTGTTCCTGCAGCGGCACGCGGTAGTAATTCGAGGTGTGGATCAGGCGGCCGACCTGCTCTTGCAGCGCCGGCACCAGCTTCGGGTGCGCATGGCCGAGTGTGTTGACGGCAATGCCGCCCAGTGCGTCGAGATACTTTTTGCCGTCGGTGTCCCAGACCCAGCAGCCGCGCCCGTGCGACAGCGCGATCGGCAGGCGTCCGTAGGTGTTCATCACGTGCGTGGTGGCACCGACAGGCAGTTTTTCTGGGGCATTCATCGGCAAGACTCCGGCAACATCGAGATCGATCCGGTCACCGAGCTTGGGCGCAACCAGGATCAGAAATTCTACGGCGCAGGGTGGCAGTGATGCGTTTCGGTGCCGGGCGTGGCCACACGACAGCGTTCGACTTGCTGCGGTGCAGCAAGAACACGGCACAATTGATGTGAGCGACACGTCACTGCGACGGCCGATGCAGCCAGCCACTTGTCCATGCCTGTCCACAATCCATGACCGCGCCACCACCGCGCGAAATATTCATCCAGGGCGTGACCCTGGAAGGTAAGACGTTCCGCCCGAGCGACTGGGCCGAGCGTCTGGCCGGGGCGATGTCTTGTTTCCGTCCGGGTGGCGGTCTCGGCGGCATTGGCGCCTACATCGGCTATTCGCCTTACTGCGTGCCGCGCCAGATCAACGGAATCAAGTGTGTGATCGTCAACGAAGCATTGCGCGATATCGAGCCGATGGCGTGGGACTTCGTCATGAACTTCGCTCGCGACAACCATCTGCAAGTGGCGGAGGCTTGTCTGCTGCCCGAGCCCTCACCGCGCGCCCCGCCCCGCAATCCTTTGCCGCATCGCACGGATTGATTCCACTAATCCGTTCGGCACAATGAAAAAAGGCCCGCGAAGCGAGCCTTTTACCGAACGACCGGAGCTTTTTCAGGCAACGGCGAGCGCTTTGACCTTGGCCGACAGGCGGCTCTTGTGGCGCGCGGCCTTGTTCTTGTGAAACAAGCCCTTGTCGGCCACGGAGTCGATCACCGGCTGTGCGGCCTTGAACAATTCGGTGGCCTTGGCCTTGTCGCCGGCAATCACGGCCTTCTGCACGTTTTTAATCACCGTACGGAATTTGGAGCGCAATGCGGTGTTGGCAGCGTTCAGCCGCACATCCTGGCGAACCCGCTTCAGGCCCGAGGCGATGCGTACAGTCTTCTTCTTGGCTTTGGAACTGGTGGCCATGGCGGTTTTGGGTAGTGTGGATAAAAAATGAATCTAAGCCTATGAGTGTAGCAGGGGCCAGATTGGCGCTGCTGCGGCAGAGCCCGGTAAAGAAAGGCGCTTCCTATAATCGTTGGTTAGCTTTTGCGGTAGGCGACTCCGGGCGCTGAGCCCCCACCCATGAACCTGCTGCGCGCTGCTTCGATCGTTTCGCTGTTGACGCTGCTCTCGCGCATCACGGGACTGGCCCGCGAAATTCTCATTGCAGGCATGTTCGGCGCGGGCGCCACGACCGACGCGTTCCAAGCCGCATTTCGCATCCCCAACATGCTGCGGCGGTTGTTTGCCGAAGGTGCGTTTCAGCAGGCATTCGTGCCCATCCTGGCCAGCACGCGTGCACGTGATGGCGATGAAGTCACGCGCCGGCTGATCGATGCGGTGGCGACCCTGCTGTTCTGGGCGCTGCTGCTCACCTGCATCCTGGGCGTGATCGGTGCGCCGCTGATCGTCTGGCTGATGGCCTCCGGCCTGCAGCGGCTCGACGCTGCGGTGGTGATGACGCGCTGGATGTTCCCCTACATCGGCTTCGTGTCGCTGGTGGCGCTGTCGGCCGGCATCCTCAACACCTGGAAGCACTTCGCCGTGCCGGCCGCCTCGCCGGTGCTGCTGAACCTGGCGGTGATCGGTGCGGCCTGGTGGCTGGCGCCGCGCTTCGGCGGCTGGGGCATCGAGCCGGTTTATGCGCTGGCCGCGGGCGTGATGCTGGGCGGCGTGCTGCAGCTCGCCATTCAGGTGCCGGCGCTGCTGCACATCGGTTGCCTGCCGCGCATCGGCCTGTCGCCGTCGCGCATTCGGGCGGCTCGGGCCCACCCGGGCGTGACCCGCGTGCTGCGGCAAATGGCGCCGGCCTTGCTGGGCGTGTCGGTGGCGCAACTGTCGCTGTTGATCAACACGCAGATCGCATCGCACCAGGGCGTCGGAGCGGTGTCGTGGCTGACCTACGCCGACCGCCTGATGGAATTTCCGACTGCGTTGCTCGGCGTGGCCCTGGGCGTGATCCTGATTCCGCAGCTTTCGGCGGCACAGGGGCGTGGCGATGCGCAGGGCTACTCGGGTCTGCTCGACTGGGGGCTGCGGCTGGTGCTGCTGCTGGCGTTGCCCTGCGCCGTGGCGTTGCTGGTGATCCCAAACGCGCTGGTCGCCGTGCTGTATCACCGCGGCGCATTCCAGGCGAGCGACGTCCAGCAGACCGTCACGGCCTTGATGGGCTACGGCGTCGGCCTGATGGGATTGGTGGGCGTGAAAATCCTGGCGCCCGGTTTCTATGCTCGCCAGGACTTGCGCACGCCCGTCAAGATTGCCGTCGTCGTGCTGGTGCTGACTCAGTTGATGAATCTGGTGTTCGTGCCGTATCTCGGCCATGCAGGGCTGGCGCTGTCGATCGGGCTGGGCGCACTGATCAATGCGGCATGGCTCTACGTCGGTTTGCGTCGGGCCGGCGCCTATGTGCCGTCGCCGGGCTGGGGACGGTTCACGCTGCAGGTGCTGCTGGCCACGGTGCTGCTGGGGCTGGTGCTGGCATGGGGTTCGCTTCGCATCGACTGGATCGGCTTGCGCGTTCAAGAGTGGCAGCGCGTCGCTTGGCTGACCGGCCTGCTCCTGGCCGCGGCCGGCTTGTACTTCGCAGCATTGCTGGCCACTGGCCTGCGGTTGCGGCACTTCATGCGACGCGGCTAGACTGGCTGGATGCCCGGTTCCATGCGGTTCAAGGCGCCCACAGCGCTCGATTACTTTGCCAGCCTGGTGGCTGAAGACGCCAGCCTGCCGCTGACGGAAGCCGCGGTGGCCATCGCGTTGACCGAACACCCGGATCTGGATGTGCAGGGTGTGCTTGCGCACATCGACGAATTGGCACACCGCATGAAGCGCCGCCTGGCTGCGGATGCGGGGCCGCTGCAGCGGCTGCGTCTGTTGAACCGCTTCTACTTCGACGAACTGGGCTTCGCCGGCAACGTCAACCACTATGACGACCCGCGCAACAGCTTTGTGCATGCCGTGCTGGAGACGCGACGCGGAATTCCGATTTCCCTGGCTGTCATCTACCTCGAACTGGCGGGGCAGATCGGGCTGAGCGCGCACGGCGTGTCGTTTCCCGGCCACTTTTTGGTGAAGCTGCGGTTGCCGGAGGGCGAGGCGGTGATCGACCCGTTCACCGGTCATTCGTTGACTCGAGAGGCACTCGACGAACGCCTTTTGCCGTACCGGCGCAGCCGTGGGCCGCAGGGCGACATGGATCCGCCGCTGGCGCTGTTCCTGCAGGCCGCCACGGCGCGTGAAGTGCTGGCGCGCATGCTGCGCAACCTGAAGGAGATCCATCACAACGCGCAGGACTGGGCGCGCCTCGTGGCCGTGCTCGACCGGTGGGTGCTGCTGTTGCCGCACGACGCGCAGGCGCGGCGTGACCGCGGCTTGGCCCACGCCGAACTGGGCCAACAGCAGGCGGCCGTGCGCGACCTGTCGCTTTATTTGCAGCAGGCGCCCGCGGCAGCCGACCGGCGCGTCATTGCGGCGCGCCTTGCCACGTTGAAGCGTGGTGGCGGCACCTGGCTTCATTGAGGATCGAGCGCGCGGGCGGAACGGGCCCGAATTGATCCAGGTCCAGACGAGGCCGGGCCGCGCGGCTCAGACTCGGAAGATCGAGCCTGTTGTCATGACCATGCCGGCTGGCAGCGTTCGCTGATTCACTGGAGACATCCATGCCTTTGACGCAAACCCAGACCGACGAGTTGAAGGCATTGCTGAGCGGGCAACGTGCCACGCTGGCGGCCGATGTCGACTCGCACAAGACACATCGCAGCGACGGCGCCACCCATTTGCGCACCCACCGCGACGAAACCGACGACGATGCGGTGGTCGAGTCGATGGACGCGATGGAAATCTCCGGCTTGGCGCGCGCCGGTGCCGAACTCGAGCGGGTCAACGCCGCGCTCGAGCGACTGACTAACGGGCGTTACGGACGCTGCATCAAGTGCGGCGCTGACATCGGCCTGGCCAGACTCAAGGTCGCCCCCGAAGTCGCGTTGTGTCTGACCTGCCAGGCCCAGGCCGAATCCCGGCGCTGAGCGCGACTTAGAATTCGGCAGCCCGGCGGGGCGAGCCGCAGGCTCACGGAGCCGCGCCCGGTCTGCCATGACCCTGCACTTTCGCCCGACAAAGCGCCGCCCGTCAAACCGTATCGGCTGCGCCCTGCAAGAGCCTGGCGAAAGCCTTGCCAAAGGCTCACGCGCGAGCTTGCAGCCGACCCGACGAGGCCAGCTTTGAGCACGCGCTGGCGCCACCGGCGGCGGCCCGCATGAAGCAAATTCCGCTAGCGCTGGGCAGCGACCATTCCCGCCGGTTCGACGATTTCGTCGCTGGCGACAACGTTCTGGCGGTGACTCACTTGCGCGGGCTGGGGGCAGCGGCGGCGCCGGTGTTCCTGTGGGGTCCGCCGGGCAGTGGCAAATCACATTTGCTGGAGGCAATGGTGAACCGGCAGGCCGGGCAGGGTGCCCGCTGCGGTGTGTTCCGACCCTGCGATCCGACGCCGTGGACACACGATGCGCGGTGGTCGCTGATCGGCCTGGAGGACTGCGATCGCTACGACGCCAGTCAGCAGCAGGCCGCGTTTGCGTTGTTCATCGAGGCGGCCGACGCGGCCACGCCGATCATTGCCTCGGCGCAATGGCCACCGATCGACCTGACGCTGCGCGAGGACCTGCGCACGCGGCTCGGCTGGGGTCACGTGTTCGAATTGAAGCCGCTCGCCGAGCGCGAAGTGCGCGCGGCGCTGAGCCGCGAGGCCGACCGGCGCAGCCTGCAACTGGCCGACGAGGTGACCGATTACCTGCTGACGCACTGCCCGCGCGACCTCAAGCATCTTTGCGTGCTGATTCAGCGGCTGGACGATTATTCAATGTCGCTCAAGCGCGCGGTGACCGTGCCGCTGCTGCGCCAGATGCTGCAAGACGAAGGATCCGCATGACGCCCGACCTTGAAACCGGCACGCGCAATCTGTGCCTGTTCGACCTTGACGACACACTGCTGCCGATCGACTCGGACCACGCCTGGGGGGAATTCCAGATTCGCCTGGGTTGGGTCGACGAGACTGAGTTTCGCCGCCGCAACGATGCGTTTTATGCGCAATATCAGGCCGGTGTGCTCGACATTCACGCCTATGTGGCGTTTGCCACCGAGGCGCTGCGTGCTCGCAGTCCGCAAGAGGCGCAGGCGGCTCACGCTCGCTTCATGCGGGAGGTGATCGAGCCGCGCCTGCTCCCGGCGGCGTTGTCGCTGGTGCGCGATCACCAGGCCCGTGGCGACTGGGTGGCGCTGGTGACGGCCACCAACGACTTCGTGACCGCACCGATCGCGCGCGCGCTCGGCATTGCCGATCTGCTGGCAGTGCAGCTCGAGCGCGGGGCTGGGGGTACCATCACAGGCCGTATAAAAGGGATACCAAGCTACCGCGAAGGCAAGGTGCTGCGAGTCGATGCCTGGTTGCGTGAACGCGGCGCGGACTGGGACGGCTTCGAGCGCATCAGCGTGTACAGCGATTCCGTCAACGACCTGCCGCTGCTCGAGCGTGCCACCGATGCAGTGGCGGCCAATCCGTCATCCGCGCTCGAGACCATCGCACGACAGCGAGGTTGGCGCATTCTGAAACTGTTCGAATGATCAAGAAATTCATCGAGAGACTGCTCGGCAAACCGGCCCGGCAAGCGGCCGGCAGCGCGCCCGCCGGCAAGCGCGTGGAAGTGCCCAAAAGTGAGCACGGCATCGACCCGACGCTGGTCGACGCCAATGCGCTGAAGGTCGTCAGCACGCTCGAGCAGGGCGGCTACGAGGCCTACATCGTCGGTGGGGCGGTGCGCGATCTGCTGGTCGGTCTGCGGCCGAAAGATTTCGACGTGGCGACCAATGCCACGCCGGAGCAGGTCAAGACGCTGTTCCGGCGCGCATTCGTCATCGGTCGGCGCTTTCGCATCGTGCACGTCGTGTTCGGCCGTGGCCGCCAGGACCGCGGGCTGAGCGAAGTGATCGAGGTCTCGACGTTTCGCGCGCTGATGGATTCGGCGGCGGCCGAGCAAGTCAGTGGCAACGAGAAGACATCCAGGAGCGACATGGCCGGCAAGACGCGCGTCGTCGATGCCGAAGGCCGCGTGCTGCGCGACAACGTCTGGGGCCCGCAGATCGAGGATGCGGCGCGACGCGATTTCACGGTCAACGCGATGTACTACGACCCGGTGCGCGAGATCGTGGTCGACTACCACGGTGGCATCAAGGACGCGAAGAAAAAGCTGCTGAGGATGATCGGCGACCCCGCCGCGCGCTACCGCGAAGACCCGGTGCGCATCATCCGCGTGGTGCGATTTGCGGCCAAGCTGGGCTTCGAGATCGAGCCGAAGACGCGCGCGCCGATCAAGGAAATGGCCGCGCTGCTCGACAACGTGCCGCCATCGCGCACCTTCGACGAAATGATCAAGCTGCTGCAGACCGGCCACGCGCTGGCGAGCATCGAGGAGTTGCGCAAGCAAGGCCTGCACCGCGGCGTGTTTCCGGTGCTCGACGTCGCGCTGGACGAGGCCCACCGGCACGATGGCCGCGAAAAATTCGTGCGGCTGGCGCTGGCCGACACAGACCGCCGCGTCGGTGAGGACAAGCCAGTGGCGCCGAGCTTCATGCTGGCCTGCATGCTGTGGCACGACGTGCAGGGCCGCTGGCTGAAACTCAAGGCCCAGGGCGAACCGGGTTTCGCGGCCCTGCAGCAGGCGGTGGACGCCGTGTTCGATGCCCGCATCGGCGACATTTCGGGGCGCGGCAAGCTGGCTGCCGACATGCGCGACATCTGGCTGATGCAGCCGCGGTTCGACAAGCGCAGCGGTACAAGCGTCTACACGATGGTCGAGCAGCCGCGATTTCGAGCTGGCTTCGACTTCCTGCGGCTGCGCGCCGATGCTGGCGAAATCGACCCTGCGCTGGCACGCTGGTGGGAAGACTTCTCGATGGCCGACGCCGACCAGCGTGCACGCCTGATCGATGCGGCCCGCGGCACCGATGTGGCGCGCCGGGGCGGTGCCCAGGCCGGCTCGACGGCGCGTGGCGTCGCTGCCGCGCAGGCCGTGTCGGCAACGGACGCGGGCGAGACCGACGATGCCGACGCCGACGCCGACGCCTCTGACCTGGCTGGCGACGCCACTGCGGCTCCCCGCAAGCGGCGCCGTCGCCGCCGTCGGCCGGCCGACGGCGCCAGCGCGCCGACCGCGGCCGAGTGAGCGATGTGGCGCGGGTGGCGCGGGTGGCGCGTGTGGCGTCTGTCGCGACCAGCACCGTTCGGCCAGCTCGCCGCCCGGCAGATCGCCCGCTTCGATCGATGACGGCATGGCCAGGCGTGGTGCGTTCGCCGTCGGACGAATCGACCGGCCCGACCGAGGCCGGGCAGGTGCTCGCGCACGTGGGCCTCGGTGCCAACCTGGGCGACATGCGGCACACCCTGCAGGCGGCATTGCAGGCCCTGGCGAGCCTGGCAGATTCACGCTTGGTGGCCTGTTCTCCGCTTTATCGCAGTGAGCCGGTGGACGCCGGCGGGCCCGATTACCTGAACGCCGTGGCGGAGTTGTGCACGACCCTGTCGGCCCCCGCGTTGCTGTTTGCGCTGCTGGAAATCGAGGAAAGGCACGGACGGCTGCGACCGCACCGCAACGCGCCGCGCACGCTCGACCTGGACCTGCTGCTGTACGGCAACCAAGCCATCGCCACGACCGATCTGACCGTGCCGCACCCGCGCTTGCAGCTGCGCGCGTTCGTGCTGCGGCCCCTGGCTGACCTGCAGCCCTCGCTCGTCGTACCGGGTCTCGGCAGGATTGGCGATTTGTTGAGCCAGGTGGCAGCGCAGCGCATCGACAGGCTCGATTTCTAAGTCAAGCGCCGTTTCGGCTGACACCGCTTCAGCCGGAGGTCGTCGTCTCGGTCTGGTATTCGAAGTAGCGCTGTGCGCTGAAGGCCAGCACCGACATCAGCGCGGCGGCGCCGAAGGCCAGGGCGAACACGACGCCGATCACGGTCATCCAGCCACTGCGATGCTCGCGGCCGCCAGCATTGAAACGCGCATTCCAGCGCTCGTCGGGCATCAGGCCATAGACGATCGCCGTCAGCATGGTGCCGGCGAGCATCGCACCGAACAACGGGATCAGCAGCCATGACAGGTGGTCGTCCAGACCCAGTTCGCGGGCCCGCCAGACCCCGTACAGACCGAGCAGGGTCGGCCAGGGGAAAACCCAGCCCCAGAGGTCGTGTCGCCCGTAAAGGTAGAAACGGTGCAACCCGAAACATCCGCCGACGAGCGCGAACCAGGTGGCCAGTGTCTTCGACCGGTAGTTGCTCACGCCAACGCATCCTCGGGCGCCGACGAATCGCCGTCGCCCAGACTGCGCTGCATCAGAACGACGTCCAGCCAGCGCTCGAATTTCCAACCGGCGGATTTCATGATTCCGATCGACTCGAAGCCCATCGATCGATGCAAGGCGACCGAGGCCAGGTTGTCGGAGTCGCCGATAACGGCCAGCAGCTGCCGGGCGCCGGCGGCCGTGCAGCGAGCCATCAGTTCGGCCAACAACAGCCGCCCCAGGCCGCGGCCACGCATGTCGCTCGCCAGGTAAATCGAGTTCTCCAGGCAAAAGCGGTAGGCACGGCGCGGGCGGAAATGGTTGGCATAGGCGTAGCCCGACAACACGCTGCCGCACTGCGCCACCAGCCAGGGCAGGCCCTTGGCGCGCACGTCTTCCCAGCGATGCGTCATGTCGGCCAGGTCGGGCGGCTCCAGTTCGAACGTGCCGGTGCCATGCAACACATTCCAACGGTAGATCTCGGCGATGGCGGGCAGGTCGGTCTGCTGCGCAGGGCGGATCAGCACGGGTTCTTCGGTCATGGTTCACGTCTCTTTCAGCTGGCGCTTCAGTTTATAATGCGAGGTTTTGCCAACGGTCGGTGAGGTAATCGCTTGCCTGCGGTGGCGTACTACGACGGCATGAAGCCCGATAGGGTGTTCAATTCAATCATCCCGGCCGCGCCAAATTTGTCTGGCCTGTGTGTGCTTACAGGCAGCGCTGACCCCCACGAATCCAGAAGGAAATCACCATGGTCGTTATCCGACTCGCACGCGGCGGCGCAAAGAAGCGCCCGTTCTTCAACATCGTCGTCGCCGACTCGCGCTCGCGCCGCGATGGGCGCTTCATCGAGCGCGTGGGTTTTTACAACCCCGTGGCTTCCGGTGGCGAGCAGCCTTTGCGTGTGGCGTTCGACCGCATCTCCCACTGGACCGGCATTGGCGCGCAGATGTCGCCGACCGTCGAACGGTTGGTGAACCAGGCGAAGACGGCCGCTGTCTGACCGGCTTGCAGGCCATGCGCGCAGTCGGCCCAACCTTGGGCACCGATCCGGCATGGCCTCACGATGCGGTGGAAATCGGCCGCATCGTCGACGCATGGGGCTTGAAAGGCTGGATCAAGGTGCAGCCGTTCGCCTCAGATCCGCAGGCCTTGTTTTCCTCGCGACGCTGGTTCATCGAGCCGCCCGAGGCGGCGGGACTGAAGCGTCTCGGTACCGCTGCGGACAGTTATCCGCCATGGCTCGAGGTGGTTGAAGCCAAGGAGCACGGCGAAGTGGTGGTGGCGCGTGTGACCGATGTCGATGACCGCACGGCCGCAGAAGCTCTGCGCGGTGCGCGGGTTTTCGTCGGTCGCTCCAGTTTTCCCAGCGCGGGCAGCGACGAATACTATTGGGTTGACCTGATCGGGCTGCTCGTGGTCAACCGGCAGGGAGAGACGCTTGGCACGGTGATCGGATTGATCGATACCGGCCCGCACAGTGTGTTGAGGTTGCGTCCCGAAGAGGCACCGTCCGAGGGTGCCACAGTCGAATCGTCGGAGCGTTTGATCCCGTTCGTGGCTGCCTATGTCGACGCGGTGAGCCTGCCGGACAGACGCATCACGGTCGATTGGGGACTGGACTACTGACGAAATGCCTTGCGTGCGCTTCGACGTCATCACGTTGTTTCCGGAATTGTTCGGCCCTCACTTGACGCTAGGCATCACGCGCCGGGCGTTCGAGTCGGGCCAGGTCGACGTCAGGCTCTGGCCGTTGCGGGAACATGCCGACAACGCCTACCGCCGAGTCGATGATCGACCCTACGGTGGCGGGCCCGGCATGGTCATGCTGGCTCCTCCGCTGGAGCGCGCGCTGGCGGCCATTCGGGACGCGCGCAATGATGCCGACGCCGCGCCGCTGATCCACTTCACCCCCACCGGGCGCCGCATCGACCAGGCGTTGTTGAGCAAGATGGCCGTCGGTGCGGGCGCGGTGTTGCTTTGTGGTCGCTATGAAGGCATCGACCAGCGTTTCGTAGACCGCCACGTCGACCTCGAACTCAGCCTCGGCGATTTCGTGCTGTCGGGCGGCGAACTGCCCGCGCTGGTCCTGCTGGATGCGGTGGCGCGTCTGCAGCCAGGCGTGCTGGGCGACGAGCAGTCGCACCAGCAGGACAGCTTTTCGGACGGCTTGCTCGACTGCCCGCATTACAGCCGCCCGGAGTTCTGGCCGGCGCAGAACGGGCCGCACATGCCGCAGGGCGTGCCGACGGTGCTGATGTCGGGCCATCACGCTGAAATCGTCCGCTGGCGGCGCGAGCGTTCACTCGAGTTGACGGCACGCCGGCGCCCCGAGCTGATCGCCGCGGCACGAGCGGCAGAGTCGCTGACCACATCGGACGAGGCGTTTTTGAAGTCTCTGAAGCTATAATCTAAGGTTTTTCGATCCTCTGCCGGTTCGCGCTTCAAGCGCCAATCAATAACGCGGGCCACCGCAGCGGCCGGGCTGAATGACGCAACGTATTCGGCAGGCCGCGACACCTCAACATCGGCCGGCACGATCATTTGGAGAAAACTGATGGACTTGATCCAGACCCTCGAGCACGAGGAAATCGCCCGGCTCAATAAGACGATCCCGCCCTTCGCCCCCGGCGACACGGTGATCGTTAGCGTCAACGTCGTCGAAGGCACGCGCAAGCGGCTGCAGGCTTATGAGGGCGTGGTGATTGCCAAGCGAAACCGCAGTCTCAATTCGAGCTTCATCGTGCGCAAGATCTCGAACGGTGAAGGCGTCGAACGCACATTCCAGACCTACAGCCCGCTGATCGCCTCGATCGAGGTGAAACGGCGCGGCGACGTGCGCCGTGCCAAACTTTATTACTTGCGCGAACGCTCGGGCAAATCGGCACGGATCAAGGAAAAGCTGGGCTGAGCGCCTGACAAGACCGGCCTTGCCGGTCGCGCTTATCTCTGGTCTGTCCGTTTGTCCGCTTGCCTGTTTGCCCATTTGTTAATAGGCCGCCACTGAATCTGGCGGCCTTGTCGTTTGAGCGTTCGTTCGCCGCAAGCTGGCAACCCACATGCCACTGAGCTTCGATCCCCTGAACCTGCCGGTCATCGGCGTCGACGAGCATCTGCCTGCGGTGCCTGCCATGAAACTCGGTGTCCCGGCGTTGCGGCAACGCTTCAAGCGGCTGCCGCCTCAGTGGGTGCCCGAGATCATGGGCGAGCCGCGGTTCACGCAGCGTACGCTGAGCCATGCCGCGGTGCTGGTTCCGCTCGTTGTGCGTGGCGACACCCCGTTCGTGTTGCTGACCCAGCGTACTGACCATTTGACCGACCATCCCGGGCAAATCAGCTTTCCCGGTGGCCGCGTCGATCCTGGCGATGCCGACGCGGTGGCGACCGCCCTGCGCGAAGCACAGGAAGAAATTGGCCTGTCACCCAACCACATCGAAGTGCTCGGCACGATGCCGACCTACACCACCGGCACCGGTTTTGTCGTCACGCCGGTGGTCGCGCTGGTCAGGCCGGGTTTTGAACTGAGGGCCGACCCGTTCGAAGTCGCCGAGATCTTCGAGGTTCCGCTGTCGTTCCTGATGACGCCGGCGCATCACCATCGACACGAGGTCGAGGTCGGCGGCATTCGCCGGCAGTTCCTGTCGATGCCGTACCACGGCGTCGACGAACGCGGCCAGCCACGACGCTATTTCATCTGGGGCGCGACCGCCGGCATGCTGCGCAATCTGTACCGCCTGCTGGCAGCCTGAAGGGGCCCGGGTCGCCGCTATCATTCGCCGGGATGAGTTTCTTCGCCGTCCTGTTCGCACTGCTGATCGAGCAGGTGAAGCCGCTTCCGAGCGGCAACGTGGTTCACGATTCGCTGACCTCGTGGATGCGCTGGACGGGCTTCAATTTCGATGCGGGCGGCGAACGACACGCCTGGGTTGTCTGGTTCGTCACGGTGTTGTTTCCGTCGTTGCTGGCTTGGGCGGTCTTCGTGGGCATCAGCCAGTTCAGCCTCTTGCTGGCGCTGGCATGGAACGTCTTCGTGCTGTACCTGACGCTCGGATTTCGGCAGTTCAGCCATTACTACACCGACATCCGTGATGCACTCGAGCGAGGCGATGAGATCGAGGCGCGGCGCCTGCTGGCGCAGTGGCGTCACCTCGATGCCAGCGAGTTGCCGCGCACCGAATTGCTTCGCCATGTGATCGAACACGCGCTGCTGGCGGCCCACCGCCACGTATTCGGCGTGTTTTTCTGCTTCGTCGTGCTGTCGGCGTTCGGCCTCGGCCCGGCCGGCGCGGTGCTGTACCGCATGTCGGAATTGGCAAGCCGCTACTGGGCTTTCAAGGACCAGACCGTCGGTGTCATGCTCAACGAGCGGCTGGTGGCCCTGTCGTTTCGACTGTTCAACCTGCTCGACCATGTGCCCGCCCGACTCACGGCCTTCGGCTTCGCGGTGGTGGGCAATTTCGAGGAGGCCGTCAATTGCTGGCGCCGCGACGCCGGCCTATGGAAGTATCCCAACGAAGGCATCATCCTGGCGGCGGCGGCCGGAGCGCTCGGCGTGCAACTGGGCGGGCCGGCGGCGCCGGGCGTGACCCCGGATCGTTCGAAGACCGACAACGGCGGCGTCGGCGGCGCTGCGATGGCCGGATTCGATGCTGACAGCACCGCGGGCTTGGCGCCGCAGTCGGGTCACCTGCGCAGCACGGTCGGGCTGATCTGGCGCTCCGTCGTGTTGTGGATGCTGCTGCTCGCGCTGGTTTCGCTGTCCAACCTGATTGGTTGATGCCGGTGCGGCCGGCGTCGTGGCGCCGACCGCTTCAACGCCGCTGCACCAACTCCGCCAGGATCTCGCCATAGATGCGGTAACGCGAGGCCGCGATCTCGCCCCGCGCAAGCGCCGCTCGCACGCCGCAAGCGGGTTCATGCAGGTGAGTGCAGTTGTAGAACCGGCATTGGCGCGCATGCTCGCGCAGATCAGGCATCAACCCGGGCAACTGTTGCGCATCGATCTGGCGCAGACCGAACTCCTGGAAGCCGGGTGAGTCGATCAAGCCGGTGCGGCGCTGAGGGTCGAGCCAGTACCACTGCGTGCTGGTGGTCGTGTGGCGTCCCGAGTTGAGCGCCTGCGATACCTCGCCGATCTGAGCCTTGGCATCCGGAGCGAGCAGGTTGATCAAGGTGCTCTTGCCGGTGCCGCTGGGGCCGAGCACAAAGGTTGACCTGCCTTGCAGCAACGGCATCAGCACCGCTCGAGCATGGTCAGGTTGCGCCTTCAGGGCAACTTCCAGCACCTCGATGCCCATGCGTTCGTAAGGCACCAGACGCTTGCGCGCGTCGCCGATCGCCGGCAGGTCGCTCTTGTTCAACACGATGCGCGCAGCAATGCCTGCGCTTTCCGCGGCCACCAGCGCACGCGCCAGTTGCGATTCACTGAACACCGGCTCGCAAGCCACCAACACCAGCAGTTGGTCGAGGTTGGCGGCGAACGACTTGGTTTTCCATTCGTCCTGCCGGAACAGCAGGTTGCGCCGCGGCTCGACCTGCTCCACCACGCCGGCATCGCCCGACGGCTGCCAGCGCACCCAGTCGCCGACCACACAGTCGCTTTTTTTACCGCGCGCATGGCAGGCGATGCGCACCCCGTCGGGACTTTCCACAATGTAGTGGCGACCGTGTCCGGCCACCACCAATCCGAGGTTGAGCGCAGCCGCCTTGCTCAAGGCCGGACCGCGCGAGACACGTCAGCCGACAAAAGCCACCAGTGCATCGACCTTCGCCGCGCAGATGAAATCGTTGACCGAGATGCCGCCGACCGAATGCGTGTTGAACCGCACCACGCAACGGTTGTAGCTCACCGCCAGTTCCGGATGGTGGTCTTCGACATGGCAAATCCACGCCAGCGCATTCACGAACGCGATCGTCTCGTGGTAGTTTTTAAAAGCATAGGTTTTCTCGATCGCGCCCTGGACGAGTTGCCAGCCGCTGAACTGCGCCAAGTGTTCATGAATCTCGGTGCCACTCAGCGGCGGGCCACCGTTGATGATGGTGCAATGTTGTGTCAGGAATTTGTGCATGAGGATCAGGCAGCGTGCAGCCGCGTTTGCAAGGCCAGCGCCGCCAGCCGTTCCGAGGCGGGCGGATGCGAATAATAGAAACGCACGTACAGCGGATCGGGGGTCAGCGTCGAGGCGTTGTCCTCGTGCAGTTTCAGCAGCGCAGCGGCCAAGTTGCCGCCGTCGGCCTGCAGGCATGCGTAGGCATCGGCTTCGAATTCCTGCTTGCGGGACAGCCGCGCGAACAACGGCGATACGAAGAACGTAAACGTCGGTATCACCAGCAGGAACAGGATCAGCGCGACGGCGTCGTTCCGTGCGGCCATCGAGGCCTGCACACCAAACGCCTCGTAGAACCAGGTTTGCCTGGACAGGTAGCCCAGCAGCGCAAAGCCCAGGAGGCTGAGCCCGAACATCGCGGCGATGCGTTTGACCACATGACGGTGCTTGAAGTGCCCGAGCTCGTGGGCCAGCACGGCCTCGACCTCGCCGGGCGACAGTTTGCCGAGCAACGTGTCGAAGAAGACCACCCGCTTGGCCGCGCCGAAGCCGGTGAAGTAGGCGTTCGCATGGCCCGAGCGTTTGCTGCCGTCCATCACGAACAGACCCTTGGCAGCAAACCCACAACGCGCCATCAGCGCCTGCACGCGGGCTTTCAGCGATTCGTCGGCCAGCGGCTCGAATCGGTTAAAAAGCGGCGCGATAACGGTCGGGTACAACACCAGCGCCAGCAGGTTGAATGTCATCCATGCACACCAGGCCCAAAACCACCACAGCGGGCCGCTGGCGCCCATGATCCACAACATCAACGCGACGACCGGCAGGCCGATCGCGGCGCCCACCAGCAGTCCCTTCACCATGTCTGTCAAATAAAGGCGCCAGGTCATTCGATTGAAGCCGTGCTGTTGCTCGATGCGAAAGGTGCTGTAAAGCCCAAACGGAAGGTCGAGCAAAGCGCCGATCAGCGCAAAGACGGCCAGCAGGCACAGCTGGTAAGCCATGTCGCCCCAACGCGGCTGCACGGCGTCGCGCAACTGCGTGTTCAGCACGTCCAGCCCCCCGAGCAGCGTCCAGCCGATCAGCACGGTCGCGCCGAAGGCCATCGTCAACAAGCCGAATCGGCTTTTAGCGAGCGTGTAATCCGCGGCCTTGCGATGGGCAGTCAACGACACCGACGCTGCAAACGCCACCGGCACGGCGTCGCGGTGTGCTGCGACATGCCGCATCTGCCTCGTCGCCAGCCAGAAACGAATCGACAGCGATGCCAGCAGGACGACAACGAACGAGGCGGCGAGAGCGAAACTTTCCATGGGTCGAGTGTAGGCGGTGGCACCAAGTGCCGCCTGGCGCGGGGACGGCGACCCTGCCGGGTCGGGCACCAATCCGACATCGTTTGACGACGCTGCGAGAATCTAAAATTTAACGAACAGGGTCTCGAACATGAACGATTTGACGTTGGCCAGCAACGACCAGAATCTGATCTGGATCGACCTGGAGATGACCGGTCTGTATCCCGACGCAGACCGCATCATCGAGATCGCGGTTGTGGTCACCGATCCGCAACTGAACGTGCGTATCGAAAGTCCGGTGTACGCCATTCACCAAAGCGATGTCGTGCTCGACGCCATGGATGCGTGGAACAAAGGTACGCATGGCCGCAGCGGGCTGATCGAACGGGTGAAGGCTTCCAATATCGACGAAGCACGCGCCGAGACGCTGGTGATCGAGTTTTTGAAGCGCCACGTGCCGAAGGGCGCGTCGCCGATGTGCGGCAACAGCATCTGCCAGGACCGTCGCTTCCTGGCGAGGACGATGCCGGTGCTCGAATCGTTCTTCCACTACCGCAACCTGGACGTCAGCACGCTGAAGGAACTGGCCAAGCGTTGGAAGCCGCAGATTCTGGGTGGTTTTAAAAAAGCCCAGGCGCACACCGCGCTGGCCGACATCCACGAGTCGATTGAGGAATTGGCCTATTACCGCGAACATCTGTTGGCGCTGTAAAGCGCAGATACGGCCCATTCGATCAATCGACACCGCCGACTTGCGGGGAACCCCAACGCAGCTTAGAATTGGAGGCTCGCTGGGGCGAAAAACTCCAGCGTTTCGTTCATCCCCTCTGACCCATCGAGTCTTCCCACGCAGTCTTAACGGACAAGGCGTGCGGCTTGTTCGAACCCTGAGCCTTGAGGCTCTTTCGGGAATGGTTGGCGGCGATGTCGTCGCTTTGACTGTTCCCGGAATGCGGCATCGCCCTTCGATGCCGGTTCGGACCTTCTTCCCAGCGACTCATTGGTCGGCGTGCAATTCATGCCGACATGCGGCGAGTTGTCTCTCCTTTGCCGGAGCGGCGCGGCGCCGTGTCTTTGCGTAGAAAGAAATCTGACCATGAGCTTTACCACCCTCGGCCTGCACGAAGCCCTGATGAAAGCCGTCGCCGAATCCGGCTACGCCACCGCCACCGAAGTCCAGGCCGCCGCGATTCCGCCGGCGATCGCGGGCGCTGACCTGATGGTGTCGGCCCGCACCGGCAGCGGCAAGACGGCTGCCTTCATCCTGCCCGCGCTGCAGCGCATCCTGGCTGCCCGCGGCGACAACAAGCGCCGTGAAAAGGGCGTGATTTACGGTCCGCGCATCCTGGTGCTGACGCCCACGCGCGAACTGGCGATGCAGGTCGCCAAGGCGGCGACGATGTACGGCCGCCATGTGCAGGGTCTGCGCGTTGCCACCGTCGTCGGTGGCGTGCCTTACCCGGCACAGATTGCCGCATTGCGTGGTCCACTGGACATCCTGATCTCGACCCCGGGGCGCTTGCTCGACCACCTGCAGACCGGCAAGTGCGTGCTCGAAAACGTCGAAGTGCTGGTGCTCGACGAAGCCGACCGCATGCTCGACATGGGCTTCATCGACGACATCACGACGATCGCCGAACACGTGCCGGCGACCCGCCAGACCGTGATGTTCAGCGCCACCTTCGCCGGCCACGTGGGCCGCCTCGCCCATAACCTGCTGCGCGACCCGCAGCGCATCGACGTGGCGTCGCACACCGACACGCACGAGAACATCGAGCAGCGCCTGCACTGGGCGGACAACAGCAACCACAAGAACGCGTTGCTCGACCACATCCTGACGCAGCGCGATATGGAGCAGGCGCTCGTCTTCACCAGCACGCAGCGCGACGCCGATTGGCTGGCCGATCGGCTGGCCGACATGGGCCACCATGTCGCATCACTGCACGGCGGCCATCCGCAAGGGCGGCGCAACCGCGTGCTGCAGGGCCTGCGCAACAAGCAGCTGAAGATCCTCGTGGCGACCGACGTCGCGGCGCGCGGCATCGACGTGCCAAGCATCAGCCACGTCATCAACTACGGTCTGCCGATGAAAGCGGAAGATTACGTACACCGCATCGGCCGCACCGGCCGTGCCGGTCGCAACGGCTTGGCCATCACGCTGGGTGAGCGCATGGACAGCGGCATGATCCGCCGCATCCAGCAGTTCACGACGCAGAACATCCCGGTCGCCGTGATCGCCGGGCTCGAGCCGAAAAGCCCGGAGCCACGCATGCTGTCGCCGCGTTCCGAAGGTGGCCCGTCGCGCTTTGGCGCCAAACCCGGTTTCGGTCCGGGCAAGAGCCACATCAAAAAGCCGTACGCGCCGCGCGGAGAGTCGACCTTCGCGCCCCGCGAACGCGGCATTTTCGAGCGGCCGGACGTGGCCTTCGAGCCGCGACTGCCGCAAGCCGGTGACGCCATGCGCAGCCCGTTCGACCGCGCTCCTGGAACCGGCCGCACCGACAGCAAGCCGGCCTCGTACGGACCGCGCAAGACCGGCGAGACGGCGGGCAAGGGCGGTTTCAAGCCGCAGCGCCCAAGGGCCGGCGGATTCACGCGCTGAAAGCAGGGCGTCGATGTCAAAAGGGCCCGCTGAGCGGGCCCTTTTCACGTCCATCGATGAGGTTGAGCGGCCGGCGCGCCGAACCTCAGACCCGGTGCACCGTGACCGACACCGTCAGGCCGAGGTAGTCCTCCGGTTCGCCGTACCAGCTGCCTGCCACGGGAGCCGCCTGCGCCGGGTCGCGCGCCACACCGACCCGGATCAGCTGGTTGCCGCCCAGCAGGTTGTTGGTCGGGTCGAACGGCACCCAGCCGGCGCCGGGCAAATAGGCCTGCAGCCAGGCGTGCGTATAGCCGGCGCCCACAGCGTGATCCTTGCCGCCGTCCACCGCCGGGTCGTACAGGTAACCCGACACAAAACGCGTCGCATAACCCAGCCGCCGCGCGGCCTCCATCATCAGCAGGGCGAAGTCCCGACACGAGCCGGTGCCCAATGCCAAGGTCCGCAGCGGCGTCTGAGTGCCCTCGTCGTCGCGCGAGGCGTACGAGAACTGATCGCGGATGTGCTGGTTCATCGTGACCAGCAGTTCGCGCGTGCCGGTCGGGCCGTCGGTGCGGATGAACTGGCGCGCCCAGGCGCTGAGCTTGCCGGCCGGGTCGTCGTGCAGCGGCCTCAGGTAATGCTCCAGGTCGAAGCGCTCGTCGATGCTGTAGCAGAACGGAAAATCCGCTGCGCTGGGTGACAGCGGCAGTTCCAGGTTGTAGGTGCGCGCGTGCTCGATCGTGAAGCTGGCAACGATCCGCAACTCGGTTGCCGAGACCAGCGGTTGCACCAGCGCCACCGAATTCGAGTGCGGATCCTGGATCATGCGCACGATGCTTTCGGGGCTGACCTCAAGGTCGGTGGCCAGCACGCGCAGATCGTGGCTGTCGCGCGGCCGAAACATCACCCGGTGCTCGCCGAAGCTCACCGGCTGCCGGTAGCTGTACACCGTGGTGTGCACGATGTCGTACTGGATGACGCCGGTCGGCAGCCCGCTGTCCACGACCGCGCCCTGCTCAGACCGCCAGCAGATCGACTTCGAACATCAGCGTGGCGTTGGGCGGTATCGTGCCGCCCGCACCGCGTGCTCCGTAGCCCAGCGCAGCGGGAATCACCAGCAGACGGGTGCCGCCCACCTTCATGCCCTGCACGCCTTCGTCCCAGCCCTTGATGACCATGCCGGCGCCCAGGCCGAAACCGAACGGGTCGCCGCGGTCCTTGCTCGAATCGAATTTGGCGCCCTTGACGCCGTCGTTGTAGAGCCAGCCGGTGTAGTGCACCGACACCTGCTGGCCGGCCTGCGCCAGCGCGCCCGAGCCTTCCACGGTGTCTTCGTATTGCAAGCCGGAGGGGGTGGTGATCATGAGAACCTTTTGTTGAAATGAAGCGGAGAGCAGATCATGCCAGCCCACGCCGGGCGCGGTGCCCGCCGCGTCTGCAGGCCGTGGCGGGCACCGCGGTTTGCTCAAGTGCGCCGGCGTTCGACGTCCCCGGGTTGCCGCGGTTGAGCGTGGCGGGCGGTGCAGCGGCCTCGGCATGGCATCCGTCCGGGCGCCTTCGCACCGGTTTGAGCCGCGGCGTCGATCGGCCACGCCGGCCGCGCCGTGGCCAGTGCAGCCGGCGCGTGCGCTGCGCAGGCCACGCGTCGGGGGCATCCGCGACGTTGAAAATTCATCAGCGCATCCAGCGGGCGCGCCACAGTGCGGTGGCGTCGGCCCGCCAACCGTCAGGATCAGACCGCGATGCGTCGATTCCCAGCACCCGGCCCGCTGCACGCAGCGCCGCCAGCGGGTCGCGCAGGTCCAGCGGCACGGCACCGTTCTGCTTGGACAATTTCTGGCCGTCGGCGGCCAGCACCAGCGGCGTGTGCAGATAGACCGGCGTGGCCAGGCCGAGCAGCCGCTGCAGGTGCATCTGGCGCGGCGTGTTGTCGGCCAGGTCGGCACCGCGCACGACGTGGCTGATGCCCTGCGCCGCATCGTCGACCACCGCCGCGAGCTGATAGGCCCACAGACCATCGGCGCGGTGCAGCACGAAGTCGCCCACCTCGGCGCTCACGTCCTGGCGGCTCTGTCCGAGCCATCGGTCGTGCCAGTCGATCGACAGCGGCGGCCACGGCGGGCGCGGCGCGCTGGCGGCCAGCGCACGCACGGTGCGCGGCGCAAGGCCGTGCAGTCCTGTGCGGCAGGTGCCGGGGTAGACCCGTTCGGCCCCGCGTGGCCGGTCGACGCCGTGTAGTCGCAGCCCGCGGTCGATGTCCAGCCGTGTGCAGCCGCACGGGTAGGCCCATCCGGCCTGCTGCAATTGCTGCAGGGCCGATTTGTACAGCGCGCCGCGTTGCGATTGCCACACCGGTGCTTCGTCGGGCAACAGCCCGCAGGCAGCGAGCTGCGACAGGATCAGCGCATCGGCTCCGGCCACGCAGCGCGGCGTGTCGACATCCTCGATGCGCACCAGCCAGCGCCCGCCGTGGGCCCGCGCGTCGAGCCAGCTGGCCAGCGCCGCCACCAGCGAACCCGCATGCAGCGGGCCGGTCGGAGAGGGCGCGAAGCGACCGATGTAGGGCGCCATGTGCGCGCAGGATCCTTGGGGGGCTCGCGACTGGCCGCGTGCGTTGTCCGGTCAGGGCGAGCACGACCCGGCGCGACGCCGATTCGGCCACTGCACGCTGATCATCGGCCGAGCCTGGTGTTGCGCATGGCGGATGTCGCCGTTGTGGCGAGCCGGCGGGTTCATGGGGCGGCCGACGGGATCGAACCGTGCTGGCGTTCCAGCAGGGCGAGCCGCGTGTGCGGGTTGTCCAGGCGGTCGAGCCACCAGCGCAGCGCCAGGCCGAGCTGTGCCTTGCGCGTGCCGACGCCGGAGGGCACGCGCCACGCATAGCCCAGCCGCACGACACGGGCCTCGCGCTGCGTTGCCTTGACCACCAGCCGCCCGGCGGCGATGTGCGCCCGCGCCAGCGGCTCGGGCACGAAGCCGCAACCCAGGCAGCGCAGCTGCGCATCGACCTTGGCCTGCAGGCTGCTGACCGTCAGCACGTCCTGACCCGGCAACAGATTGACCGTCAGCCGCGTCAGTCGTTGTGCCGAGTCGGCCACCGCGACGGCCCGATGCCGCATCAGCTCGGCGTCGCCAATGGGGGACGTGGCCGCGGCCAGCGGATGGTGCGGCGCCACGGCAAAGACGAAAGCGATGGCGCCAAGCTCCTTCCATTGCACGCCGGGCTGCATCATCTGATCGGCGCCGACGCCGATCGCCAGGTCGGCCTGCCCGGTCACCAGCGCTTCCCAGGTGCCGGCCAGCACTTCGGTGCGCAACCGAAGGCGCGTACCGGGCCCTTCGGCCGGGCGTGTTTCAGCGGGCTGGCTGGCCGGCGCGACCGGGCGGAGGTTGGCATAGAACGCTTCGCACAACTCGAACATCGTGACCCGAGAGACCGCGTCGTCGACGGCGACGTTGAGCTGGCTTTCCCAGCCGGTGGCGACGCGCTTGACGCGGTTCGCCACGGCGTCCATTTCCTCGAGCAGCCGGCGGCCTTCGTTGAGCAACTCCTCGCCGGCCGCGGTGAGCCGTGCCTGGCGCGAACGGCGGTCGAACAACAGCACGTCGAGCGCGTCTTCGAGTTGGCGCACGTTGTAGGTCAGCGCCGACGGCACTTTGCCCAATTCGCGTGCCGCAGCGGCAAAGCTGCCGGTGCGTCCGATCACGTCCATCATGGCCAGCGCCTCGGGGGTCAGGACGTTGCGGGGCTGCGCCATGAGGGTACCTTCAGTGAATACCCATTCATCATATTTGAACGGACGCTACAGACGCCGGTCAGCGAAGGCTGTTGCCCCAAACTTAAAGTCTGTGAACAGCAAGGAGACGTCGGTGATCACGTTGCGCAAATCCATCCAGCGGGGCCAGGCCAATCACGGTTGGCTGCAAAGCTTTCACAGCTTTTCGTTCGCCGAGTACCACGACCCGGCGCACATGGGCGTGGGCAACCTGAGAGTCATCAACGAAGACCGGATCGCGCCGGGCACCGGCTTCGGCGCGCACGGCCACCGCGACATGGAGATCATCAGCTACGTGCTCAGTGGCGCTCTCGCCCACAAAGACGACATGGCCGCCGGCCGGTCGAGCCTGGAGGTGCAGGATGCGCCGCCGAGCGTCATCCGGCCGGGTGACGTGCAGCGCATGAGCGCCGGCACCGGCGTGCGGCACAGCGAGTTCAATCACGCGCCGGACCAGACCACGCATTTCCTGCAGATCTGGATCGTGCCCAACCAACGCGGCGTCGCGCCAGAGTACGAACAGAAGCATTTCACAGCAGCTGACAAGCGCGGCCGGCTGACGCTGGTGGCCAGCCCGGACGGGCGCGACGGGTCGCTGCGGCTGCATGCCGACGCGTCGATGTATGCCGGCCTGTTCGAAGGCGCCGAATCGGCCGAGCTGGCGCTCGACGCGGCCCGCCCCGTCTACGTGCATGTGGTCGGCGGCCGCATCGAGGTCAACGGCGAGCCGCTGTCGGCCGGCGATGCCGCGACCCTGACCGGCGAGCGGGCGCTGCTGCTGCGCAACGGGCAGGCCGCCGAAGTGCTCGTGTTCGTTCTGGCGTCCTGAACGACGCTGGGCCATTGATTCCATCCACCACCGAAAGCAGACCCATGTCCAAGATTGCAGTCGTCTTCCACAGCGGCTACGGCCACACCAAGCGCATGGCCGAGTCGGTGGCCGCAGGCGCAGGCGCCGAACTCGTCGTGATCGATGCCGAGGGCAACCTGAGCGACGCGCAGTGGGCCACGCTGGCCGCTGCAGACGCCATCATCTTTGGCTCGCCGACCTACATGGGCGGCCCGTCATGGCAGTTCAAGAAGTTCGCCGATGCCTCCAGCAAACCCTGGTTTTCGCTGCTCTGGAAAAACAAGATCGCCGCCGGCTTCACGAATTCGGCGACGATGAACGGCGACAAGCTGTCCACGCTGCATTACTTCTTCACGCTGTCGCAGCAGCACGGCATGATTTGGGTCGGCACCGGCATGCAGGCGAGCAACAGCAAGGCCGCCACGCGCAACGACCTGAACTACGTCGGTTCCTATTGCGGCGCGATGGCCACGAGCCCGTCCGACGCCAGCCCCGACGAGATGCTGCCGGGCGACCTGGAAACCGCCCGGTTGTTCGGGGTGCGGGTGACTGAAGTGGCGGGCCTGTTCAAGCGTTGACCCCGTGCCGGGTCGCCGGCATCGGTGGCACGCGGCCCGCTTGATAAAGTCGGTGCCATGGAACCATTCATGAAGGTGATGAGCCTGCTGCCGTGGACCGACTGGGCAGCGCTCGCCCTGTACTTCGTGGCCTGGGTCGGCTATGTGAAGTTTGCCAAGCGCCGCAGCGAAACCCGTCCCTCGCTGCTGGCCACCACCAACCGCGAGCGTTGGAACTGGATGTTGCAGGCCACCTACCGCGAGGTGCGCGTGGTCGACGGCGTGGTGATCCAGAACCTGTCCACCAGCCCATCGTTCTTCGCGTCGACCACGATCCTGATCATCGGCGGCCTGCTGGCGGTGCTCGGCACCACCGACAAGGCCAGCGAGCTGGTGCGTGACATTCCGTTCGCCGCCCGCACTTCGACACTCGTGTTCGACGTGAAACTGCTGCTGTTGTTGGGCGTGTTCGTCTACGCCTTCTTTCGCTTCACCTGGTCGATGCGCCAGTACACCTTCGGCGCCCTGCTGGTGGCGTCGGCCCCCGAGGCCGAACAGTTCATCGCAAAGGGGCTGTCTCGGGAAGCTTTTGCCGACAGGGCCGGGCGGGTGGTCGGCATGGCGGCGGAAACCTTCAACGACGGCCTGCGTGCCTACTACATGTCGTTCGCGGCGGTCGGATGGTTCTTCTCGCCACTGGTGTTCATGGTGGCCACATTCGGCGTCGTGTACATCCTGTACCAGCGAGAGTTCCATTCCGAGGTGTTGGCCGTGCTGCGCGGCTGAAGGAGCTTGCGGGCGTCTTGCCGTCGAGTTGCGCACGGGAGATGAGCGGGGGCGGCCAGCGCCTGCAGGAAGTCGTTGAAGCGTCGCAGACGCCAGTCGAGCACGCCTTAGAAACGACCGAGGCCGACCCGATCTGCAGAGCGATTTCAAGTGCCGTGTGGTTCTCTAAAATGGCGTGATGTCATTCGTTCACCTGCGCACCCACACCGAATATTCCGTCGTCGATGGCACCCTGCGGATCGATGAACTGGCCGCCGCCGCGGCCGCCGACGGCCAAGGCGCGTTGGCCATCACCGACCTCAGCAACTTGTTCGGCACGGTCAAGTTCTACCAGGCGACGCGCAAGGCGGGCGTGAAACCGCTGATCGGCGCCGATCTCTGGCTTGAGCCCGAGGGCGGTGACAAAAACCCCAGCCGGCTGCTGGTGCTGGTGCAGAACCGGCGCGGCTACCTCAATGTGTGCGAGTTGCTGTCGAACGGCTGGCTGCACCCTGCGCAGCGCGGGCAAGCCTGGATTTCTTGGGGCGCCCTGGCGGCCGGCGCCGAAGGCCTGATCGCGCTGTCAGGCGCCGACGCGGGCGCGCTGGGCATGGCGCTGATGTCGGGCGACACGGTGCGCGCCGAGCGCATCGCGCTGCGCCTTCAATCGATCTTCCCGCGTCGCTTCTACGTCGAGATCCAGCGAGCCGGCCGGGCCGGCAACGAGGCCCACGTGCGCGCGGCCGTGCCGCTCGCCGCGCGTCTCGGGCTGCCGGTGGTGGCGACCCACCCGGTGCAATTTCCGACCGCCGACGACTTCGAGGCGCACGAGGCGCGCGTTTGCGTGGCCGAAGGCGAGCTGATGACCAACCCGAAGCGCGTCAAGCGTTTCAGTCGAGAGCAGTATTTCAAGACTCAGGCGCAGATGGAGGCCTTGTTCGCCGACCTGCCCAGCGCCGTGCAGAACACGGTGCAGATCGCGCACCGCTGCAGTCTGACACTGGTGCTGGGCCAGCCGCAACTGCCGGACTTCAGCCCGCCGATGGTCGACGGCCGCAAGCTGGAGATGGCCGAATATTTTGGGCTGGCCTCGCACCAGGGGCTGCAGGAGCGTCTGCGCCAGCTCTATCCCGACCCGGCGCGCCGCGAGGCCGAACGCCCGCGTTACGAGCAGCGCCTGGAGTTCGAGATCGCGACGATCCTGAAGATGGGCTTTTCGGGCTATTTCCTGATCGTCGCCGACTTCATTCACTGGGCGCAGCACAACGGCTGCCCGGTCGGTCCGGGGCGCGGTTCCGGCGCAGGGTCGCTGGTGGCCTATGCGCTCAACATCACCGGGCTCGATCCGCTGCGCTACAACCTGCTGTTCGAGCGCTTCCTGAACCCCGACCGTGTGTCGATGCCCGACTTCGACATCGACTTCTGCCAGGCCAACCGCGACCGCGTGATCGACTACGTCAAGCAGAAATACGGGCGCGACGCGGTCAGCCAGATCGTCACCTTCGGCACGATGGCGGCGAAGGCCGCGCTGCGCGACGTCGGGCGCGTGCTCGGCATGGGTTATGGGCACGTGGACAGCGTCGCCAAGCTGGTGCCCGCACCGCCCGGCAAGACCGTGACGTTGCGGCGCCCGCCGGACAAGCCCGACAGCGGCGTGATCTATGCGCGCAAGGAGTCGCCCGAGATCGGGCAGCGCGAAAAGAGCGAGGTCGAGGTGGCAGAGTTGCTGGCGCTGGCCGAGCGCGTCGAGGGCATCGTGCGCAACGTCGGCATGCACGCGGGCGGCGTGCTGATCGCGCCCGGCCGCATCACCGATTTCTGCCCGCTGTACATGCAGCCCGGCAGCGATTCAGCGGTGAGCCAGTTCGACAAGGACGACGTCGAGGCGATCGGTCTGGTCAAGTTCGACTTCCTCGGCCTGGCGACCCTGACGGTGCTGGAGATGACCAAGGGCTTCATCCGCGCGCGCCATCCGGAGCGCGCGGACTTCGCGTTCGAGAAGCTGCCGCTGGACGACCGCGGCGCCTATCAGCTGATGAGCGAAGGCAAGACCGTCGCGGTGTTCCAGCTCGAAAGCTCGGGCATGCAGCGCATGCTGCGCGATGCCAAGCCGAGCGTGTTCGAAGACGTGATCGCGCTGGTGGCGCTGTACCGGCCGGGGCCGATGGACTTGATCCCGAGCTTTTGCGCGCGCAAGCACGGCCGCGAAGAGGTCGAGTATCCGCACCCGCTGATCGAGGAGGTGCTCGACGAGACCTACGGAATCATGGTCTACCAGGAGCAGGTGATGCAGGTCGCCCAGCTGGTGGGCGGCTACACGCTGGGCGGGGCCGACCTGCTGCGCCGGGCGATGGGCAAGAAAAAGCTCGACGAGATGATGGCGCACCGCGCCACGTTCGCCGCCGGCGCGGCAAAGAAGGGCATCGACGAGCTCAAGGCGAACGAGATTTTCGACCTGATGGAGAAGTTCGCTGGCTACGGCTTCAACAAGTCGCACGCCGCCGCGTACGCCCTGCTGGCTTATCACACGGCGTGGGCCAAGGTGCATTACCCGGCTGAATTCACCGCGGCCAACATGAGCGTCGCGCTGGACGACACCGACAAGCTCAAGATCTTCCACGACGATGCGGTGGCGCTGGGCCTGAGCTTCGAACCGCCGAACGTGAACACCGGAAGCTACTGCTTCGAGCCGTTGGCCGCGCGCCGCGTGCGCTACGGTCTGGGAGCCATCAAGGGCACCGGGCAAAGCGCCACCGAGGCGATCGTGCAGGCGCGCGAAAGTAGTGGGAGTGGCCCCGCCGGGGCCACGGGTGGCGCCTACACCTCGCTGTTCGACTTTTGCGCACGGGTCGACCGCAGCCGCGTCAACAAGCGCACCGTCGAGGCGCTGATCAAGGCCGGCGCGTTCGACCTGCTCGAGCCCGACCGCGCCCGCCTGGTGGCCAGCATCGGCTTGGCGTTCGAGTACGCCGAGACGCAGGCGGCCAACGCGAACCAGGGCGGCCTGTTCGACTTCGGCGATTCGCACGCCGCCAGCACGCAGCAGCCCGAGTTGCTGGCCGCGGTGCCCTGGAGCATCCGCGAACGGCTGATGTTCGAGAAGGCCGCGCTCGGCTTCTACCTGTCGGGGCATCTGTTCGACCAGAGCGTCGACGAGGTGCGGCGTTTCGCGCGGCGCCGCATCGCCGATCTGATCGACAGCCGCGAGCCGCAGTTGCTCGCCGGCATCGTCAGCGATCTGCGCGTCATCAACGGGCAGCGCGGCCGGGTCGCGATCTTCAAGCTCGACGACAAGAGCGAGCCGATCGAGGCGGTCGCCAACGAAGAATTGCTCAGCGCCAACCGCGACCTGCTCAAGGACGACGAGCTGGTGATCGTGCAGGGCAAGGTGCAGCCCGACCGATTCTCGGGTGGCGTGCGGCTCAACGTCACGCAGGTCTGGGACCTGGCCGGCGCACGCTGCCGCTTCGGCAAATACCTGCGCGTGGCCGTCAATGGCAGCGTGCCGCCGGTGGCCGAGCTGCTGCGCGAGTTTCCGCAGCGTCGCGTCAGCACCGAGCAGGGCGATCTGCCGGTCGGTATGTCGGTGCGCTTGGCGCTGCACCGGGCGCAGGCCAGCGCCGAGATCGACCTGGGCGACGCGGCCCGCTTCTATCCGACCGACAGCGCGTTGCAACGCTGGCGCGCCAGCGCCCACGGCGGCGACGCCGCGGTGGTGTACGACTGAAGCAAGCGCAGCCGACGGGTAAAGCCCCTGCACCGGCAACGCCGCCCACGTGTCTGTGCTCGGGGAGGCGTTGGTGGGTGCGCTTGAAGATGCGTTTCTAGATGCGTTTCTAGATGCGCTGCCAGATGCGCTGCCAGAGGCGCTAACTTTCTGCGAATGGCTGGAACAGACGGCGATCGCTGCGCTGTTCGGCCGTTCAAGCAAGGCCGGATTCGATACGCTGGCGCAAGCAGGTGGATTCCACCGGCCGAGCTCGCACGATGAATCCACCCATTCCCACCACAGGCCTGGTCTTGACCGGCGGTGGCGCGCGCGCGGCCTACCAGGTGGGTGTGCTGAAGGCGCTGACGCAGATCCGGCGCGATTGCCACGCACCGCCGGGCAATCCGTTTCCGGTCATCACCGGGACCTCGGCCGGCGCCATCAACGCGGCCGCGCTGGCCTGCGGTGCCGACGACTTCGACGGCGCCATCGATCAACTGTGCGATGTGTGGGAGAACTTTCACGCCGAGCAGGTCTACCGCGCCGACTCGATCGGCGTGATCCGCACTGGTGCGCGCTGGCTCACGATGATGTCGATCGGCTGGGTGATTGCCCGCTGGCGACGCGCGCGCCCGCGCTCGCTGCTCGACAACGCGCCGCTGGAGCAACTGCTCAACCGCATCTACCTGCTCACCGTCGGACAGGGACAATCGCCCGATGGGCAGGCGCTCGTCTTCATCGCCGACCGCCTTCGTTCCGGGATCGTCCCAGCGGATCTGCGCGCCGCGTTCTACGAGGCGGCCGCGCTCATCCCCGGCGTGACGATCGTCGAGAGCCAGGCCACCCTGGACGGCCGCACCGGTGTCGCCATCGGACGGGACGAGGGCTCGATAGAGCGGCAGGAAATAATCATCGACCCATCGACCGGCCTGTACATCGGGGAGCGCCTGGTGACACTTGCCGGCATGAACGAGATCCCCTCCGGGACCGTCGTGAGCTGGAGTGCCGTCACCACGTCGGTCACCGACAGTGCGCTCTTGACCTGCGATCGCGGTGCAACCCGGGCATCAGGCTGATGTCACCCTGATGTGGCCCAAGAGTGCCTTGGTCGGTCGTTATGCGGCTGCCGACCACCAGAGGCTGCCGGGGGCGAGCATGCCGTTGGTGGCCCAGTACCGAGCTTGTCGGTGGTCGCCGCCTCTTTCAGGCTGGCAGCCTCGCTTGCGCTGCGTTCTATTTCGTCACGCAACTGGCGCTGCTCGCTTTGCAGGTTGAGTCGCTCCTGTGCAGTACGCCGCAGTTCGGCCTGCACCCGATTCATTTCCGTGCGAAGCTG
>ENA-OFCX01000193-OFCX01000193.1-metagenomes-genome-assembly--contig:-NODE-193-length-34395-cov-5.382586_pt1 | contig 34395 bp, 27 predicted proteins | sample MGYA00153384_OFCX01 | MGnify analysis MGYA00153384
ACCTCGCACTGAAAGCGCGTGATGCGCGCTTCGACGGGCGGCTGTTTGTCGGTGTCACCAGCACCGGCGTCTATTGCCGGCCGAGCTGCGCCGCGCGCATGCCGCGGCCCGAGAACGTCGACTTTCACGCCAGCGCGGCAGACGCTCGGCTGGCTGGATTCCGCGCCTGCCTGCGCTGCAAGCCGGACGAGCCAGCACTTGCCGCGCAGCACGCCGCGCTGGTGGCCGGCCTGTGCCGCTGGATCGAAAGCGCTGACAGCCCGCCGAGTCTGGCCGAGCTTGCGCACCAGGCCCGGCTGAGCCCGCACCATCTGCACCGCATCTTCAAGGCCGTCACCGGACTGACGCCCCGAGCCTATGCCGTTGCGCAGCGCACGCGGCGGCTGCACACCGAACTGGCCCGCAGCCCGACCGTGACGGGCGCGATCTACGACGCCGGCTACCGCTCGGGCGGGCGCTTCTATGCCGAGTCGGACCAGCTGCTGGGCATGACACCGACGTGCTTTCGGGCCGGCGGCGCAGGCACCGAGATCCGCTTCGCCATCGGCCGCTGCACGCTCGGCAACCTATTGGTGGCGTGCAGCGAGCGCGGTGTTTGCGCAATTTTGATGGGCGACGATGCCGATGCGCTGGTGAAGGACCTGCAGGACCGCTTTCCACGCGCCGTGCTGCTGGGTGGCGACGCCGAGTTCGAGCAGCTCGTGGCGAGCGTGGTGGGCTTCGTCGAGGCGCCGGCGCTCGGGCTTGAGCTGCCGCTCGACGTGCGCGGCACGGCTTTCCAGCAGCGCGTCTGGCAGGCGCTGCAACGCATCCCGGCCGGGCAGACCGCCAGCTACACGGAGATCGCGCAGCGCATCGGTGCGCCGGGGTCGTCGCGTGCCGTGGCCGGGGCCTGCGCCGCCAACGCGCTGGCGGTGGCCATCCCGTGCCACCGCGTGGTGCGCAGCGACGGCGCGCTGTCGGGCTATCGCTGGGGCGTCGAACGCAAACGGGCCTTGCTCGATCGAGAGCGCCAGAAATAGACAGGCCGAGTCACGGGCACGAAACGCCAGAAGCGAAACGTCAGAAGCGAAGCGTCAGAACGCGTAAGTCACGGCGAGCACACCGGTGGTCGTGGTCGCCTGGCGCACGATCGGGCTGTCGCGTGCATCGCCCTGCAAGCTGCTGAGCGACAGCACGCCGGTGACGCCGATGCGATTGCTGAACTGGTGCGTCAGCGACAGGTTGGCCCGCACGTCGCGCAAGCCTGCCGAGGGCGTGTAAGCCGCGTAACCGCTGGCTGACTGCGCCGCGGTGACGCCGAAGTACGACTGCATGTAAGCGGCGTTCACCACCGACAGCGCAGCGCCGACCGCCAGGCTCCACTGCGGCGCCAGCGGATGCAGGTAGACGGCGCCGAGGTCGAGCACCATGCCGTCGGCGTTGTTGCCCGAGCCATAGCGCAGCGATGAGGTCAGGAAGGTCTGGCGCGTCGGTGCGTAGTTGAAAAACGCGCCGTAAGTGGGTGTGGCGTCGATGTCGCCCATGCCGGCCAGGGCGGGCGAGCGGCTTTCGCTTCGGCCCAGGTCTGCCGTCAGGCGCAGGCCGTACTGCATGTCCGGGCGGCCAGCGAAGTCGTAGCCGATGCCGTTGGTGGTGCCGGCGAACCAGCCGCTGCGCCACTGGTAGTCGAGCGCGGGCAGCAGCATCGTGCGGCGCTCGTCGGAGCCTGCGTATTCGGTGCCGACGATCAGCGCAGCGCCGACCAGGCCGCCGTCGGTGCCGGGTGCGGCGCCGTACAGGCGCACCGCATCAAAGGCCTGCGCCTGGACCGTCGAGGTGACGCAGGAAAGGCAGGCCGCGAACAGCGCGGCAGGAAGGGGGCGCAGGGCGAAGGACATCTGAAACTCCAATCGAATCATGGAAGTGAATGGGCGCAGGAAAGAGCGGAGGAGTAGGCGCCGGGCCACGGAAAAGGGGCGCCACAAGCCCACGGAGCACAACGGCGCCAGGGGCTCGGTGCGAAGCCTAACCAGTACCGGCCGCCGGCCCGGCAGAGATCTCCCCGCGTCGGCCGGGCCATGTGGCGAGCAGCACACCGGCCAGTGCGATCACGAACGCCACGGCCTGTGCCGCGCTGAAGCGCTCGCCGAGCAGCAACACACCCACCAGCGCCGCGCTGATCGGCAGCAGCACGGTGTAGACGCCGGCGGCGGCCGCGTTGACATGTCGCAGACCGGTCATCCACAGCCACACCGTCGCGATGCTGGCGGCGAGCGAATAAAACAGCAACAGCCACCACGAAGCCGGCGCCACCGCGCTGAAATCGAAGCGCGTGGCCTGCCACAGGCCGAACGGCGTGACCAGCGCCAGGCCCCACAGGTTGATCAGCGCGCTGATGCGCTTGGGGCTGACTTGCGCGGTCAGCTGCTTGCCGATCACGACATAGATCGCCTCGCAGCTCACCGCGCCGAGCAGCATCAGGTTGCCGGCCAGTGAGCCGGCGTCGGCGCCGTCGGCATGTCGGCTCCAAGACACCAACGCGACGCCCGCCACGGCGCAGGCGATGCCGAGCAACACGCGCCGGACGATGCGCTCGCCGAGCAACACGCGCGACAGGATCGCCACCACCGCCGGCAGCGCCGCCATGATCACGCCGGCGGCCAGCGCCGACGTCATCGCCACGCCGTACAGCATGAAGATCGAGAACAGGAAATTACCGAACAGCGATTCGAGAAACAGCAATCGGCGGTCGCGCCTGCTCAGCGGCAGGTCGCCGGGCCGGCGCCGCACCCAGCCCGCCATCGCCACGGCCGCGATGCCGAACCGCAGCCAGGCCAGCAGCAACACCGGAAACACCACCACCAGCAACTTCGACAGGCCGACATAGCTGCCCACCAACGCCATGCTGGAAGCCAGGCAGACGTAGGCCCACCAAGGTGTGACTCCTCGCCCAAGGCTCATCGGCTCAGCACGGTCTGCCCCGACCCGCAGCCTGCTCGGATCGCGCGTCGATCAGCGGCATCGTTCATCGAACTCAGCGGCAGCGCGAGGCGGTCGACGCTCGCGAGAAAACGGGGCCCACCACGCTCTTCGATGCCTGCGGGGACAGCTGACAGCTGCCGGCCGGGGCCGCTCAAAACGCGGTCGCGTAACGCTGCAGTTCCCAGTCGCTGACGTGCCGCGCGTAGGCGGTCCATTCGTCCCGCTTCAAGGCGATGAACTGTCCGGACAACGTGTCGCCCAAAGCGCCGCGCACCACCTCGTCGCGCTCCAGCGCAATCAGCGCTTCCGCCAGGTTTTGCGGCAGCAGCGCAATGCCGCGGGCCTGGATCTCGGCCAGGCTCAGCTGGTACAGGTCGTCTGTGCAGGCCGGCCCCGGGTCGAGCTGCCGGTCGATGCCGTCGAGCCCGGCGGCGATCAGTGCGGCGCTGGCCAGGTACGGGTTGGCGCTGGCGTCGGGCAGCCGCCATTCGAGGCGGTCGTCCAAGGTGCGCACCAGCGCCGTGCGGTTGTTCGGGCCATGCGCCACAAAGGCCGGCGCCCAGGTCGTGCCGGTGATCGACTCGCCGACCACCAGCCGCTTGTACGAATTGACGGTGGGCGCGGCGATGGCGCACAGCGCCGCCGAATGCTGCAACACGCCGGCGATGAAATGCAGCGCCAGCTTCGACAGCCTACGCGGCGTGTCGTTCGGCGGTCGCTGAAACAGGCCGCGCGCGTTGTCGCCGCTGCCTTCCCACAGCGAGACGTGGAAATGCATGCCGCTGCCGGGCTGGTTGGCGAACGGCTTGGGCATCATCGAAAACAGCATGCCGTGCTGTTCGGCCAGTGCCTGCGCCGCCATCTTGAACAGCATCAGGTGGTCGGCGCTGGTCAGCACGTCGGCGTGATGAAAGTTCAGCTCGAACTGACCATGCGCGTCTTCATGGTCGATCTGGAACACGTCCAGGCCGCAGGCGTTCAGCCCGTCCGCCAGCTGCGTCAGGAACTCATGCTGACGCGGCAGGCTTTTCAAGTCGTAAGACGGCTTGGCCAGCCGGTCGCTCGGGTCGGCCGGCTCGAAGCCCGCGGCGCCCTGGCGCAGCAGAAAAAACTCGGGCTCGATGCCGGTGTGCATGGTCCAGCCGCGTTCGGCCAGGCGCGCCACCTGGCGCCGCAGCACCTGACGCGGGCAGGCATCGAACGGTTCGTTGGCGACGAAGCCGTCGCACGCGATGCGTGCAAAGCCCGGCATCCACGGCAACGCACGCGCCGTGCTGGCGCTGCCGCGGCCGTAGTACTCGGATCTCGGCCCGGTGCGGGGCAGCCCGGTGCCGCAGATCGACGGGCCGGAAAAGCCGGCGCCGGTGGTCAGCAGCGCGTCGATGTGGGCCAGCGGGATCAGCTTGCCCTTGGCAACGCCGTGCAGGTCGGTGAACTGGGCGATCAGCGTGTGCACGCCCTGCGCCGTCAGTTGCTCCAAAAGGTTTTTCATCGAACCGGATCAGGCGGCAACGGCGGCCACCGCGGCCTGCAACGATTCGCGCAGGATGGCGGTCGCCTCATCGAACACGGCGTCCTGCACGGTCAGCGGAAAGAGGAAGCGAACCACGTTGTAGTTGACGCCGCAGGTCAGCAGGATCAGGCCGCGCTGCAGTGCCTCGGCCTGCACGCGCTTGGTGAAGGCCGCGTCGGGCTGGTCGGTGCCGGCGCCGTTGAACTCGACCGCCACCATCGCGCCGAGCCCGCGAATATCGAAAATTTGCGGCACGGTGGCGCGCATTGATTCGAGCACCGCTTTGAGCCGGTCGCCGAGCTGCTGGCCGCGTTCGGGCAGGCGTTCCTCGGCCATCACGTCGATCACGGCATGCGCGGCGGCGATCGCCATCGGGTTGCCGGCGTAGGTGCCACCGAGGCCGCCCGGGGCCGGCGCGTCCATGATCTCGGCCCGGCCGGTCACGGCCGACAGCGGCATGCCCGCGGCGAGCGACTTGGCGCTCACCAGGATGTCGGGCAGCACGTCGAAATGCTCCATCGCGAACATCTTGCCGGTGCGGCCGAAGCCGGTCTGCACCTCGTCGGCGATCAGCACGATGCCGTGCTCGTCGCACAGCGCGCGCAGCCAGCGCACTGCCTCGACCTGGATCACGTTGAAGCCGCCTTCGCCCTGCACCGGTTCAAACACGATCGCCGCCACGCGGCTCGGCTCGATGTCGGCCTTGAACAGGTGATGCACGGCTTTCTTGACCTCGTCGAGGCTGGCGCAATGGCACGGGAAGGGCGCGTGGTAGATCTCGGGTGGGAACGGTCCGAAGCCGGCCTTGTACGGTTGCACCTTGCCGGTCAGCGCGACCGCGAACATGCTGCGGCCGTGGAACGCGCCGCTGAAGGCGATCACGCCAGAGCGCTTGGTGTGCGAGCGCGCGATCTTGATCGCGTTCTCGACCGCTTCGGCGCCGGTCGAGAAGAACGCCGTCTTCTTGGCGTGCGTTCCAGGCGTCAGCGCGTTGAGCTTTTCGGCGAGCGCGATGTAGCTCTCATACGGCACCACCTGGTAGCAGGTGTGCGTGAAGCGCTGCAGCTGCGCCTGCAGCGCGGCCACGACCTTCGGATGTCGGTGGCCGGTGTTCATCACGGCGATGCCGCCGGCGAAATCGATGTAGCGCCGCCCTTCGGTGTCCCACAACTCGGTGTTCCTGGCATGGTCGACAAAGAAGGTGCCCATCACGCCCACACCGCGCGGCGTGGCAGCCGCCTTGCGCGCCATCAGCAGTTCATTATTCGAATGGTTCATGTCGTCTCCTTGAACTTGAATGAAAGGCAATGCACAGCAAGCCTGCTTTGGCCCCGACTCACGTTCGGGCTGCCCGGGCGCCGCGTCGGCGCCCCGGAGGGCAGGAGCGCAGCGACTGAGGGGGCTCGACCGCGCACGGATCTGCCGGGCGCCACGCCGGCTCACCTCGGGGGCAGGCGCGCAGCGAACCGGGAGGCTTGATCGCGCACCGGTCTCCCGAGCGTCGCGTCGGCACCCCTCTGGGACCGGAGTGCTGCGATTGAGGGGCGTCGATCAATCTATCCGCAACCACGTGGTCTTCAGCTCGGTGTATTTGTCGAACGCATGCAGCGATTTGTCGCGGCCGTTGCCGCTTTGCTTGAAGCCGCCGAACGGCACCGTGATGTCGTCCTCGTCGTACTGGTTCACGTGCACCGTGCCGGCGCGCAGCGCGCGGGCCACGCGGTGCGCGCGGTTGATGTTGTGGCTCCACACGCTGGCCTGCAGGCCGTAGCTGGAATCGTTGGCCATGGCGACCGCTTCTTGTTCGGTCTGAAACCGGATCACCGACATCACGGGGCCGAAGATCTCTTCGCGGGCGATGCGCATCTGGTTGCCGACGCCGACGAACACGGTCGGCTCGACGTAGTAGCCGCCGCTGTCGGTGCGCGCCTGGCGACCGCCGGTCAACAGCGTGGCGCCGTCTGCCTGACCAGCGTCGATGTAGCCGAGCACGGTGCGCAACTGCGAGTCGTCGACCAGTGCGCCCATCGCGGCCGAGCCGCTGAGCGGGTCGCCAGGCTGGTACTTGGGCGCCTCGGCCGCCACCACGGCGAGAAACTCGTCGGCCACGCTGTCGTGCACGAACACGCGGCTCGGTGCGTTGCAGCTTTCGCCCTGGTTGTAGAACATGCTGCCGGCCACGGTGCGCGCGGCGCGGGCGATGTCGTCGAAATCGGGAAACACGATGAAGGCGGACTTGCCGCCGAGCTCGTTGTAGACGCGCTTGAGGTTGCTGCGCCCTGCGTACTCGAGCATCTTGCGGCCGACCCGCGTGCTGCCGGTGAAGCCGATGGCGTCGACGTCCATGTGCAGTGCCAGTGCCTCGCCGGCTTCAACGCCGTAACCCGGCACGACGTTGAACACGCCTTCGGGCAGGCCGGCCTGCACCGCCAGATCGGCCAGGCGAAGGGCCGTGAGCGGCGATTTCTCGCTCGGCTTGAGCACCACGGAATTGCCGCAAGCCAGGGCAGGCCCGAGTTTCCAGGCCGCCATGATCATCGGGTAGTTCCACGGCACGACGGCGGCCACCACGCCCATCGGTTCGCGCGTGATCAGCGCCAGTGCGCTCGGCCCGGTCGGCGCGATCTCGTCATAGATTTTGTCGACCGCTTCGGCATACCAGGCGATGCAGCGCGCCGTGCTCGGCACGTCGACGCCCAGGCTTTGCTGCACCGGCTTGCCCATGTCGAGCGTTTCGAGCAACGCCAGTTCCTGCTTCGAGGCGAGGATCAGTTCAGAGAAACGCTGCAGGATCTTCTTGCGCACGGCGGGTGGCTTGCGCGCCCAGCGGCCGTCGTCGAAGGCCAGGCGGGCCGATGCCACGGCCAGATCGACGTCGGCCGCCTGCCCGCGCGCCACCTGCACGACGGTGCGGCCGTCGATCGGCGACACGCAGGCGAAGGTCTGTCCGTCGCTGGCGTCGCGACGCTGGCCGTCGATGACCATGCGGCCGTCGGGTCGGCATGCGGCGGCAATGGCATGCCAGTCTTGCGGAGTGTTCATTGGATGACCTTCGTGCTTCGCACCACGGAATTCGCCTTTCGGGCGGCCGGGCAGGCCCATGGCGCTTCCTTCGATTGCAAGATGGCGCAGTGCTTGCGCACCGCACCGATGTTTTCCCAGACGCCTTCGAAACCGCCCGACACGACGAAGGCACCGCCGGCATGGAAAGTCTGCGTGGCGCCGTTGCGGTCAGTCAGCCGTACCGTGCCTGCGCGCAGCACGCAGTGTTCTGGTTCGTGCGTTGCACGCACGACCCGCCAGCGCCCGGCCGTGGCAGCCCACTGACCGGCATGGAACTGCCTGATGGCGTCGGTGTCGAGATTCCAGACCCGGGGCGCCGGGTCGCCGCCTAACAGAACGAGAACGGTCGGGCCGTCGGCAGACGCGCCAACGTCGCCCTGTGGAAGCAGGGCGAGCATGCGTGTTTCGGTTGCGGAAGTCATGAAAGGGAGCGACCGGTGCGCACAACGCGCCCCATGTTGCGGTCAGAAGTTGACGACGACCGACGCACCCAGCAGCGAATTCTGCTTGTGGTACGTGCCGTCCTTCGAGTCGATGAAGACCGCGCGGTCGGCGCCGTCGAGGCGGTACTCGGCCTTGAACGTGGTGCTGGTATTGAAGGCGTATTTCAGGCCGAAGCTGAGGGCGTAGCGGTTGGCGCCGCGGTCGTAATTGCCAGATTCAAGGTCTGGACCAAGGCCGTTGCGGTCGTCGTTGCCGTAGACCACCTGTCCGAACGTGCCGGACGTCGGATCTTCGTCGAGAGCCGAATAGCCGTTATAGCCAAACAGCCCGCCGCCGTTTTTCTTGTTGGCGATGTAGTCGGCGCGGACCAGCGCCTGCAGGCGCGGCGTCACGTTGTAGCCGACCAGTCCCGAGACACCCCACCAACTTGAATCGCGGTAGTTGTTGTCGACGTCGGGTGTGATCGCACCCTGTTTTTGCATGCCCACGCTGGCCTGGCCCTGCATCGTCAGCGCACCGCGTGTGTAGTAGCCGTCGACCTCGAACAGATTGGCCGTCGTGTTGGTGCCGGTGTTGAAGTTCGGCGCCTTGCCGTGCAGACCGGCGAAGCCGATGCCGGAAAATTCGTCGAGGCCGTAATCACCCCGGTAGACCAGCGCCGCCGACTTGTCATTTTCGGCTTTGATCGACGCATTGATGTTGGCGACCATCGTCTTGAACGCCAGCTTGCCCAAGTTCATCGACACCCCGACGCCGGTGTAGCCGGTCGGCAGCGTGAAGTCGTACAGCAGGTTGTGCGTGGTGAACGGGTTCAGCGTCGGTTGCTGGTATTCGTAGCCGGACCAGTCCGGAATCTGGCCGGCGATCAGGCGCGTGGTCGGGTCGGAGAGCGGGATCGACACCGAGGCCTCCTGCACGATGCCCGCACCGATCAGCGAGCCGACACCGCGGTTCGGCGTGAGCGTGAGTTTCCAGCGCGTGCCGCTGTCGGTTTCCTTCGTGAAATCGATGCTGGCCGCGCCCATGTACGAGGTGTCGTAGGCATAGATGCTCTGGTCGTTCAGAAACTGGAACCCGGCGCGGTGCTGACGCTGGTTGTAGATGTAGACGGGTTCGATGTAGCCCGACACGGTCAAGCCCTTCAAACCCGACGCAATCAGGTTGTCTTCGGTGGCCTCGGTCTTCACGGCGATGCGGTTGAACTCGCGCACCTGGTCGGGCGTCATTCCCCACTGCGCGGCGGCTGGCGCCGCGGTGGCTGCCGTGCCGTTCAGCTTTTGTTCGAGCTGACCGACCCGCTCGCGCAGCGCCTTCAGTTCGTTGAGCAATTCGGCATTCGATTGCGCCACCGCGATCGACGGAAATGCGGACACGAGGGCCAGGGCCAGGACGGTGGGTTGCCAGAGTTTCATTTTTTCTCCTGTTTGCGTTTGAGTGTCGAAGGCGTGATGGAGGCGTGCGGCCGCGTGCCGCATCTATTCGGCGCGCGAGGCCATCGCCATGTCGAGAGACCGCTTGCGCTCGGCGCGAGCGATCATGTAGCTGGCCACGAGCACGCCGATGGCCACCAGCGCGATCGTCACGGCGGCAACCGCATTGACGGTCGGGTTCAGGCCCAGCCGGGCGCGCGAGAAAATCACCAGCGGCATCGTCGTCGAGCCGGGTCCGGACAAAAAAGCCGACAGCACCACGTCGTCGAGCGACAGCGTGAAGGTCAGCAGCCAGGCCGACAGCAGCGCTTGCCCGATCATCGGCAGCGTGACCAGTGCGAAGACCTGCGCAGGCCGCGCGCCGAGGTCCATTGCGGCTTCTTCGAGCTGCGGGTTCAGGTCTTGCAGCCGGGCCTGCACCACCACGGTGGCGTAGGCCAGGCCGAGCAGCAAGTGGCCCATCCAGATCGTCAACATGCCACGCTCGGGGAAACCGGTGGCGCGCTGCAGCGACACCAACATCAACAACAGCGACAACCCGACGATCACCTCGGGCATCACCAACGGCGCATTGACCATGCCGCTGAACAATGTGCGCCCCGTGAATCGCTTGTACTTGACCAGCGCAAAGGCTGCCAGAGTGCCCAGCACCACCGAGGCGCAGGCGGTGAAGAAGGCGATCTTGAGCGACAGCCACAACCCGCCGAGGATTTCCTTGTCGGAGGCCAGCGCGACATACCATTTCAGCGTGAAGCCGCGCCACACGTTGGGCACGGGCGAGTCGTTGAACGAATAGACCACCAGCGCCAGCATCGGCAGGTAGAGAAACAGAAAGCCGAGCGACAGCCAGCCGGGGCCGAACCAGCGCCGCATCATGTGCGTCGCTCCGTGGCTTCGGCCTGGTACTTGTTGAAGATCGCCAGCGGCACGATGATCAGAAGCACCATCACGACCGCCACGGTGGAGGCCATCGGCCAGTCGTTGTTGCTGAAGAATTCGTCCCACAACACGCGGCCGATCATCAGCGTCTGCGGGCCGCCGAGCAGTTCGGGAATCACGAACTCACCGACGCACGGAATGAACACCAGCATCGAGCCGGCGATGATGCCGGCCTTCGACAGCGGCACCGTGACCTTCCAGAACGCCACCCAGGGCGTCGCGCCCAGGTCGGTGGCGGCCTCGAGCAGGCGCAGGTCCATCTTCGCCAGGTTCGAATAAAGCGGCAGAATCATGAATGGCAGGTAGCAATACGTCATGCCCAGCACCAGCGAGAACGGCGTGTTCATCAACTGCCCGGGCGCGGGAATCAGGCCGATGGCTGCCAACAAGTGGTCCAGGCCGGTGCCGGCGATCAGGTCGAAGGCCCAGCCGTTCTCGCTGAGCAGGCCTTTCCAGGCATAGATGCGCAGCAGGAAGGAAGTCCAGAAGGGCAGCATCACCAACATCAGCAACGCCGGCTGCACGGTCGACTTGGCGCGCGCCATGAAGTAGGCGAACGGGTAGCCGATGAACAGACACAGCAGGGTCGTGAAAGCCGCGTATTTCAGGCTCGACAGGTACGTTTTGAGGTACAGATCGTCTTCGAGCAGGAAGAAGTAATTGCTGACCTTGACGCTCAGCGCGACCACGCCGTCTTTGTAGGTCAACACGTCGTTGAAGGTGACGTTTTCCATCTCCGACACACTGATCTTCAGCACGATCAGGAACGGCAGCAGGAAGAACACCAGCAGCCACAGGTAGGGGATGCCGATCACCGCACCGCGCCCGCTGAAGATGCTGCGCAACCACCGCACCAGCCACGAGCCTGAACTCGGCGATGTCATTGCGTCAGCACCACATGAGACGAGTCGGACCAATGCGCCCAGACCTCGTCGCCCCAGGTCAGCTCGTGCTCGCGGTGGCGCTGCACGTTGCTCTGGCTGACCTTGAACGTGGCACCGCTGGTCAGCTGCAACCGGTAGACCGTGAAGCTGCCGAAGTAGGCCAGCTCCTTGATGGTGCCGCGCACCCGGTTGAACTCGCCCTCGGGCTGCGCACTGGTCAGCTGGATTTTCTCGGGGCGCAGCGCCACCGTGACATTCATGCCGGTCACGCCGGTGATGCCGTGGCCGACGTAATGGTTGCAGTCGGCGCATTGGATGATCACGTGGTCGGGTTGGTCCTCCACCAACGTGCCGTCCATCAGGTTGACGTTGCCGATGAAGTCGGCAACGAAACGCGTGGCCGGGGTTTCATAAACCTCGCTCGGCGCACCCACCTGCAGCAGCCGGCCTTCGCTCATCACGGCGATGCGCGACGCCATCGTCATCGCCTCTTCTTGGTCGTGCGTGACCATCACGCAGGTCACGCCGACCTGCTCGACGATGTTGACGAGTTCGATCTGCGTTTCTTCGCGCAGTTTCTTGTCGAGCGCGCCGAGTGGCTCGTCGAGCAGCAGCAGCTGCGGCTGTTTCGCCAGGCTGCGCGCCAACGCCACGCGCTGTTGCTGGCCGCCCGAGAGCTGGTGCGGCTTGCGCTGGGCGTACTTGCCGAGCTGCACCAGCTTGAGCATGGCCTCGACCTGGGCCGCGACCTTGTCCGACGGCAGCTTGGTGCGGCGCAAGCCGAATGCGATGTTGTCCCACACCGTCAGGTGCGGAAACAGCGCGTAGCTCTGGAACATCATGTTCAGCGGCCGTTCGTAAGGCGGCATGTTGTTGAGGTCGACGCCGTTCAGCACGATGCTGCCCGAGGTCGGCGTCTCGAAGCCCGCGAGCATGCGCAGCAGCGTGGACTTGCCGCAGCCCGACGACCCGAGCAGCGCGAAGATCTCGCCCTTGGCGATGTCGATGCTGACGTTGTTGACCGCCTTGTAGCCGCTGAAGTCCTTGACCAGATCGCGGATCTGCAGGAACTGCGTGACGTCGACCTTGGGGACGACGCTGGAAGTCGCGCTCATTCAGGTGCTTTCGATGCCGGCGATCACAGGCCGGTCTTGAACCCGGTGTAGGTGCGCGTCATGAGCCGGCGCAGGTCGTTGGCCAGCGCGTCGGGCGGAATCATCTTCTTCATGTCGGATTCGGACGGGAAGACGGTCGGGTTGTTTGCCACCTCGGGTCGGATGAACTTGCGCGATTCCTTGTTCGGGTTGGCGTAGAACACCTTGTTCGAGATGCCGGCGTGCACCTCCGGCTTCAGGATGTAGTTGATGAACTTGTGCGCGTTGCCGGGGTGCTCGGCGTCGGCCGGAATCACCATCACGTCGAAGAACAGCAGGCCGCCGCTCGACGGGATCAGCGCCTCGAGCTTTTGGCCGGTCTTGTTGTCCAGCGCGCGCTGGCGGGCGATGTTGATGTCACCCGACCAGCCCAGCGCCACGCAGATGGCGCCGCTGGCCATGTCGTTGATGTAGCCCGACGAGCTGAACAACGTGACGTAAGGCCGCACCGACTTCAGCAACGTGGCGGCCTGCGAGTAGTCGGCCGCATTCTTGCTGAACGACGGCTTGCCGAGGTAGTGCAGCGCGGCCGGAACAATCTCGGACGAGGAGTCGAGGAACGACACGCCGCACGACTTGAGCTTGGAGATGTATTCGGGCTTGAACACCAGGTCCCAGGCGTTGTCTGGCATGGGCAGGGTGCCCAGCGCGGCCTTGACCTTGTCGACGTTGATGCCCACCGTGGTGAAACCCCACAGCCAGTTCACCATGTACTGGTTGCCGGGGTCGAGGCTGGCCAATTGCGCCTGCACGTCCGGGTCGAGATTCTTGTAATTCGGCAACTGCGCCTTGTCGAGCTTGCGCAGCAGGCCGCCGTCGGCCTGCAGCTTGGCCCAGTTGCTCGACGGCACGACGATGTCGTAGCCGGTCTTGCCGGCCACCAGCTTGGCGTGCACGATTTCGTTGTTGTCGAAATTGTCGTAGCGCACCTTGATGCCGGTCTCCTTCTCGAAGTTGCGGATCGTGTCCTCGGCGATGTAGTCGGACCAGTTGTAGATATTGAGGACCTTTTCTTCCTCTTGAGCGCGCGCGAGGCCACCCCAGATCGTCACGCTGGCCAGCACCAGGGGCGCCAACCTTTTCAGTGCGGAATACATCCGGTCCATGGTCATTTCCTTGTGGTCGATGATTGAAGAAAGGCGAGTTCAGTCTAGCCAGCGGCTGGCGGTCGCAAAGAGTGCAAACCCCGTGCCAAGCGAGTGGGCCGGGCTGGAAATGCAAGCTGCAGGACGACTCAAAGCCACCCGCGCCGCGTCACGTCGGCCAGGGTCAGGTCGAGACACCGACGGATCAGCGCCACCATCTCGTCGATCTGCGCTCGCGTGATGACCAGCGGCGGCGCGATGATCATGCGGTCGCCCACGGCGCGCATGATCAGGCCGTTGCCGAAACAGTGACCGCGGCAGACCATGCCGACTTCGAGCGCGCTGTCGAACAGCGTTCCGCTGGCTTTGTCCTTCACGATCTGCAGGGCGCCCATCAGGCCGCACGACTGTGCCTCGCCAATGAGCGGGTGCTGCGCCAGGGCCTCGAAATGGTGCGCCAGGTACGGCCCGACGTCGTCACGCACCTTCTCGACCAGCCGCTCGCGCTGGATCAACCGGATGTTGGCCAGTGCCACGGCGCACGCCACCGGGTGTCCGGAATAGGTGTAGCCGTGGTTGAAGTCACCCCCTTTTTCGATCAGCACGTCGACCACGCGCTTGCCGACCATCACGCCGCCGAGCGGGATGTAGCCAGACGTCACACCCTTGGCAAACGTCATCAGATCGGGCCGGAAGCCCAACGTCTCGCAGCCGAACCACTGGCCGGTGCGCCCGAAGCCGCAGATCACTTCGTCCGACACCAGCAGGATGCCGTACTTGTCGCAGATGCGCTGGATTTCGGGCCAGTAGGTGGCGGGCGGCACGATCACGCCGCCGGCACCCTGCACCGGCTCGCCGATGAACGCGGCGACCTTGTCCGCGCCCACTTCCAGAATCTTCGTCTCGAGCCAGCCCGCGGCCTGCAGCCCGAACTCGTCGCGGCTCATGCCATGGCCATGCTCGAACCAGAACGGCTGCTCGATGTGGGTGATGCCCGGGATCGGCAGGCCGCCCTGCGCGTGCATGCCGCTCATGCCGCCGAGCGACGCGCCGGCCATCGTCGAGCCGTGATAGGCGTTCTTGCGGCTGATGATGACGCTGCGCTCGGGTTGCCCCAGCAGGTCCCAGTAACGGCGCACCATGCGCACCACGGTGTCGTTGCCTTCCGAGCCCGAGCCCGAGAAGAACACATGCGCAAACTGCGGCGGAGTCACTTCGGCCAGCAATTCGGCCAGCTCGATGGCGGGTTCGGTCGCGGTTTGGAAGAAGCTGTTGTAGAACGGCAGTTCCTGCAGTTGCCGCGTCGCTGCGTCGATCAACGCCTGTTGGCCGTAGCCCACATTCACGCACCACAGCCCGGACATCGCGTCGAGCAGCTTGTGGCCGTCGCTGTCCCACAGATAGATGTTGTCGGCCCGCGAGATGATGCGCGAACCCTTGCGGGCCAGCGCTTTGAAGTCGGTGAACGGATGCAGGTAGTGGGCCGCGTCGGCGGCTTGCAGGTCCTCGGTGGTGCGGGTGGCGCGGGAGGGATTCAAAATGGCATTCATCGCAGGATCTCCAATCAATCGGCCGACGCGGAACCGGCTTTGCCGGGCCGCTGGCGCGCCTTGCGGGCCGCACCGGGCGTTGCGGCCCGGCCGCTCGCCGCGCCTGGCCCCATCGACGGGGAGGCGCGCCAGGCGCTTCGGGGGTGGGTCATTTCAGACGTGCAGCAGCAGGTGCTCGCGCTCCCACGGCGAGATCACTTTCATGAACTCGTCGTGCTCGATCTCCTTGACCTCTGAATAGACCGTGATGAACGACTTGCCGAGCACGTCGTGCAGGTCTTTCTCGTCCGCCAGCCAACCGAGCGCCTCGCTCAGGCTGCGCGGTAGCTGGTATTCGGACAAGTAGGCGTCGCCCTTGCATTCGGCGGCCGGCTCGATCTTGTTCTTCATGCCGAGGTAGCCGCAGGCCAGCGTGGCGGCCAGCGCCACGTAGGGGTTGGCATCGGCGCCGATCACGCGGTTCTCGACCCGGCGCGCGGCCGCGGTGGCGACCGGCGAGCGGATGCCGACGGTGCGGTTGTCGGTGCCCCACTGGATGTTGATCGGCGCCGCAGTCGAGCGCGACAGCCGACGATAGGAATTGACGTACGGCGCGAACAGCGCCATCGCCGCCGGCGTGTACTTTTGCAGGCCGCCGATGTACCAGAAGAATTCCTTCGACGGGCTGCCGTCCGGGTTGCTGAAGATGTTCAGGCCGGTCAGCTTGCTGACGATGCTCTGGTGCACGTGCATCGCGCTGCCGGGCTCGTTGGCCATCGGCTTGGCCATGAAGGTGGCGTACATCTCGTGGCGCAGCGCTGCTTCGCGGATCGTGCGCTTGAAGAAAAACACCTCGTCGGCCAGGCCGAGCGGATGATCGTGGAAGAAGTTGATCTCCATCTGGCCCGCGCCGACTTCGTGGATCAGCGTGTCGACGTTGAGCTCCATCTTTTCGCAGTAGGCGAAGATGTCCTCGAACAGCGGGTCGAACTCGTTCACCGCGTCGATCGAATAGGCCTGGCGCGAAGTCTCGGCACGGCCGCTGCGCCCCTTCGGCGGGCGCAATGGCGTGTTCGGGTCCGCATTGCGCTCGATCAGGTAGAACTCGAGTTCGGGCGCCACCACCGGCGACCAGCCCTCGGCGTCGTACAGATCGCAGATGCGCCTCAGCACCGAACGCGGTGCGTACGGGATCATGTTGCCGTCGCGGTCGAAGCAATCGTGAATGACTTGCGCGGTCGGGTCGGTCGCCCACGGCACGATGCGCACGGTGCTGGGGTCCGGCCGCAGGTGCATGTCGCGGTCGGTCGCGTGGATGACGTCGTAATACGGCCCTTCCTGGGGAAATTCGCCGGTCACCCCGATCGCGACGATCGCCTCGGGCAGCCGCATGCCGCGGTCCTCGGTGAATTTCTCTCGCGGCAGGATCTTGCCGCGCGCCACGCCGGTGAGGTCGGGCACCAGGCATTCGATCTCGGTCACGCGGTTCTCGTTGAACCAGGTTTCGAGATCGCTGAATGTGAAGTTCTTCTTGTCTACCATGGGTCACCTGAAGTTTGTCGCGCGGCGCCGCGCAGTGCGAAATTCGAATGCAAGGTGCGGGCCGACGCTATCGGTCGGGTTCGCGCTGCGGCTCGCGGTGACGGTTGCGAAAGTCCAGGCAAGCGGCCCCGAACGCGCGCAGCAGCTGCATCGAGACGGGGTTGGTCGCGGCCATCCATTCGGGATGCCATTGCACGCACAGGTTGAAGCCCTTCGACTCGGGCATCGAAAAGGCTTCGATCAGGCCGTCCGGCGCGCGCGCCTCGACCCGCAGGCCCGGGGCCAACCGCTGAATCCCTTGCCCGTGGATCGAGTTGACATCGATCTTCGTGCGCTCGAGGATCGCTTCGAGCACACCGCCCGCCGCCACCTCGACCGGGTGCGCCGCGCTGTACTGCAGCTCGGCCGACTCGGCGTCGTGCGAGCGGTGGTCCGACAAGCCCGGAACCTCTTGCACGGCCTGGTGCAGGCTGCCACCAAGCGCCACGTTGGTCTCCTGGAAACCGCGACAGATCGCCAGCAGCGGGATGTCGCGGGCCAGCACGCGCGGGATCAACGGCAGGGTCCATTCGTCGCGTTCGGGGTCCAGCGGCAGGGCCGGGTTGTGCACCGCTTCGCCGAACCGGCCGGGGTGCACGTTCGACGGCGAGCCGGTCAGCAGCACGCCGTCGGCCAGGTCGAGCAGGGCCTCGATTTCGTCGGGCCGGGCCGACGGCACGATCAACGGCTGACAGCCGGACAGGCGCACGGCGTCGATGTACTTGCGGCCGGCGATGTAGAACGGGTGCTCGCCCAGCACGCGGCTGCAGGCCGGCACCAGCACGACGGGCTTGCCGCGCGGCGTGACGGCCGGTGCGAAGTGCGATCTCACAGCATGTCCTTCAAGCGGTAGTACGCCATGCCGGCCACCAGCGCCGGCGTGCGCAACAGTCGCCCGCCCGGAAACGGCCGGTGGCGGATGCGCGCGAAGGTGTCGAAGCGCTCGGCATTGCCGGCAATGGCCTCGGCCACCAGCTTGCCGGCCAGCCCGGTCAGTGCCAGGCCGTGGCCGGAAAAGCCCTGCAGGTAATACACCTGGTCGAGGCCCGGCGAGGCACGGCGCGGCGTCAGATCGGACAGTCGGCCGAAGTCCGGCGCACGGTTCATCGAGATGTCGACGAAGCCGCCCCATGAATAGTCGATCTCGGTCTGCGCCAGCTGCGGAAAGGTCAGTGCCATGCGCCGCTGCAGGGTGGCCTCCAGGTTGTGCGGCGTCGCCGTGCTGTAGCTGACCCGGCCGCCGTAGAGCACGCGCGAATCGGCGGTCGGACGGAAGTAGTCGAGCACGAAGTTGGTGTCACAGACGGCCGAGCCTGACGGGATCAGCGAACGCGCCAGCACCGGGTCGAGCGGCTTCGACGCCACGATGTAGGTGCCGACCGGCATCACACGGCGTTCCAGCAGCGGCGCCAGGCCTTGCAGGTAGACGTTGCCGGCCAGCAGCACATGGCTGGCGGTCACGCTGCCGCTGGCCGTGCGCAGCTTGAGCGGGCTGCCCTGATCGAGCCCCGTCACGGCCGAGTGCTCGTGGATGCGCACGCCCAGACCGGCCGCCGCGCGTGCCAGGCCGAGGCTGTATTTCAACGGATGCAGGTGCCCGCCGAGCGGATCGTGCATGCCGCTGTGAAAGCGCGGGCTGTCGATCCAGTCGGGCAGGTGCACCGGGTCGATCCAGTGCGTGTGATAGCCGTAATGCGTGGCCATGTGGTCGTGCCAGGTGCGCAGCTCGCGGGCCTTGCGGGCGTTCACGGCCAGGCTCATGTAACCGTCGCGCCAGTCGCAGTCGATCGCAAAACGCTCGCGCCGCTGGCCGATCAATTGGATGGCCTCGAGCGTCATGTCCCAGACAAGCTTCGACGCGGTCAGGCCGAGTTGCGCCTCGATCACGGACTGATCGCACGCCAGCCCGGCGATAACCTGACCGCCGTTGCGGCCGGAGGCGCCCCAGCCGACTTGCTTTGCTTCGAGCACCACCACGCTGTAGCCGCGGTCGGCCAGTTCGATCGCGGCCGACAGCCCCGCCAACCCAGCGCCCACCACCGCCACGTCGCAGTCGGCGTTCGATTGCAACGAAGGAAAAGCCTGCACTCGCTGCACGCTGGCGGCGTAGTACGAATTCTTCGTCAGGTTGTGATCGACGCTGAGCAAGGACATAGAAGCTGTGCGCTAGGCAGGCCTTTTCGAGTGGGTTGACTGACAGCGGGTGAGCGGGGTTCCGGCGGGACTGGCCGCGCTCAGGCGGCCTGCTTCAGCACGCCGGCGATGGTGTCGACGATCTGCCCGATGTGTGAACTCTCGATGATCAGCGGCGGCGACAGCGCGATCGTGTCGCCCGTGGTGCGGATCAGCACACCCTTTTCCCAGCACGCGAGGAAGGCGTCGAAGGCGCGCTTGCCGGGCTGCCCGGCGATCGGTTGCAGCTCGATGCCGCCCACCAAGCCGATGTTGCGCACGTCGATCACGTTCGGCAGGCCGCGCATCGAATGCAGCGCCTGCTCGAACACCGGCGCCATCTGCGCGGCGCGCGTCAGCAGGCCTTCTTCGGCGTAGGTGTCGAGCGTGCCGATCGCCGCGGCGCAGGCCAGCGGGTGCGCCGAGTAGGTGTAGCCGTGAAAGAACTCGATCAGGTGCTCGGGGCCGGTCATGAAGGCGTCGTGAATGTGGCGCTTCGCGAACACCGCGCCCATTGGCACGCAGCCGTTGGTGATGCCCTTGGCCACCGTCATCAGGTCGGGCGTGACGCCGAAATGCGAAGCCGCGAACGGCGAACCGAGGCGGCCGAAACCGGTGATGACTTCGTCGAAGATCAACAGGATGCCGTGCTTGTCGCAAATCGAACGCAGGCGTTGCAGGTAGCCCTCGGGCGGCAGCAACACGCCCGTGGATCCCGCGACCGGCTCGACGATCACTGCGGCGATGGTCGACGCGTCGTGCAGCGTCACCATACGCTCGAGGTCGTCGGCCAACTCGGCGCCGTGTTGTGGCACGCCGCGCGAGTAGGCGTTGCGCGACAGGTCATGGGTGTGGCGCAAGTGGTCGGTGCCCGGCAACAACGGGCCGAACATCTTGCGGTTGGCAACGATGCCGCCGACCGAGATGCCGCCGAAATTGACGCCGTGGTAACCGCGCTCGCGACCGATCAACCGGGTGCGTGAGCCTTCGCCACGCGCACGGTGGTAGCCAATCGCCATCTTCAACGCGGTATCGACGGCTTCCGAGCCCGAGTTGGTGAAAAACACCTTGTCGAGTCCTGCCGGTGTCAATTGCACCAGCCGCTCGGCCAGCTCGAAGGCCAGCGGATGGCCCATGTTGAACGGCGGCGCGAAATCCATTTCGGCGGCCTGTTGCGCGATCGCTTGCACGATTCGGGGACGCCCGTGGCCCGCGTTGACGCACCACAAGCCGGCAATGCCGTCGAGGATCTGCCGGCCTTCGGGCGTCCAGTAATGCACGCCGGAAGCCTTGGCCAGCATGCGCGGGGCTTTCTTGAACTGCCGGTTTGCCGTGAATGGCATCCAATAGGCCTCGAGCCCGGCGGCAGGCGCGGCGATGTCTGTTGCCGGCGCGGGCGCGATCACTGCCGCGGAATGCGACTCCAACACAACCGTGTGAGCGGTTGTCAGCGCTGCCTGCGGACCGACCCGGTGGCTGTCCAAAAGGGCGTCGATGGCTTCGAGTTCCTGGTACATGGCGAGCTCTCCTGGTGGTGTGTGCGAGGCGCAGTGTTGTATCACCAGCCCTCCGGCAGTCTAGTCAGACGTGCACGCAATGTGCTTGCAAAGGCATGCCGGGTTCACCCTGGTTGTCGCAATATAGTTGCGACATCTAATACGATTGAGACAGAAAATGCGGGCATTGCCGACTCAAGCGAAACTGGATGCCATCGACCGCGCCATTTTGACGGTGCTACAGCGCACCGGCCGGGTTTCCAATCAGGACCTCGCGCAGCAGGTGCATTTGTCGCCTTCGGCCTGCCTGCGGCGCGTCAAGGCGCTGGAAGATGCCGGCATCATCAAGGGCTATGTCGCGCTGATCGATCCGACCGCGGTCGGCCAACCGGGCACGAGCTACACCATCGTCAACCTCGACCGTCTCACCCAAAGCGCGATCCTGGCCTTCGAAACGGCGGTGCGCGAGCAGCCCGAGATCCTCGACTGCTTCTATGTCGCCGGCACCAACGACTACCTGCTGCGATTCACCTACCTCGACGCGGCCGACCTCGAGCGTTTCCATTCACAGGTGCTGATGGGATTGCCGGGCGTGGTGCGTTCCAACTCGATGCTGGTGCTGCGCACCGTCAAGAAGACCACGGCCCTGCCCGTTTGACGAGAACCCAACTGGCGGCCGGACGGTGCGGCCCGTGATTTGCGCACGCGGTGTGGCCCTGCGCGTCTCCACACGTTTGTTACACAGGCCGCCGAACGTGCTTCGGCGCACCTTGTTTCGCCCATGGGGGCATGTGTAAGCGCGGTCCCGGCGAGGCGTTGCCGGGCCCTGTGGCGCCTCACTTCTGCGACGCGTTAGCCCCTAAGCTGCGCCCCATTCGGGCCCTTTGGCCCCGCAGACCAACCTCCAGGGACCCCTCATGACGATCACATCCAGCCCGTCGCACATTGCCTGGAAAGGCCTGCTCGTGTGCGCGGGCCTGCTCGGCACGCCGTGGACGGCACAAGCCCACCACGTGGGCGACGCGTTGACCACCGATCAGCAGCTGGTGGCATCCAGCGACCAATTCCTGGCGGCGCTGGCGCAGTGGCAAAAGCTTGCTCCGGCGCTTCAGACGTCGGGCCTGGACGGCCTCGTTCAGCTGGCGCAGACCCGCCAGCAGAGGATGATCGCGCTGGTCCAGGCCGACCCGATCGTGGCGGCCAGCCGCATGATGCCGCGCTCGCTGCGGGCCCGCATGCCGGCCCAAGCCGCAGCGTTCGTCGAGACCGAGGTCCGCGTGCAGGGCACCGGCTTCATCAACGTGGCAGACAACTTCGCTGCCGGCATTTCACACGCGACATTCAAGCTGCTGGGCGCGGGCGGCGGCACGCCGCAAAGCGTCTATCTGGCCGACCCGACCGGCCAAGAGCGCGACCTGCACAAGCTTGCCGGCAAGAAGCTCAACTTCCCGGCGATGCGGGTGGGCGACCTGCTCGTGTTGCTCGACAAGCGCCAGGTGCAGGCCACTTCGGTGGAGGCCGCCGGCCGCACGGCCGCCACGTCGACCGGCACGCTGCAGGCTGCCGGCAGCGTCGTGCAGGGTGACCAGAAGACGCTGTCGATACTGGTCAATTTCAGCGACAAGCCGGTCGCCTGCACGGCGGCTGATGTCGGCAACCGTGTTTTCGGCAACACCGGATCGACGGTCAACAACCTGTTCAAGGATTCGTCGCGCGGGCTGGTGAGCTTTTCGGGCACTGCCATCGGGCCGTTCAACATCAACTTCACCAGCACCGGCACCTGCGACTACACGGCCTGGGGCGTGGCCGCCGAGGCCGCTGCCAAAGCGGCCGGCTTCGATCCGGCCCTGTACACCCGGGTCAATTACGTCACCCCGCCCAATTCCACCTGCGGCTGGTCGGGACTGGCTTACCTGCCGGGTCGCCAATCGTGGATCCAGTCGTGCAGTTCGACCGGCGTGTACGCGCACGAACTCGGGCACAACCTGACGCTGCACCACGCCGCCACGCCCACCGCCGAATACGGCGATGCGTCCGATCCGATGGGCGGCGCGCGCACCGTGGGCAGCAACGCAGCCAACCGCGTGATGGCGGGCTGGCAACCGGCCGGCACGGTGCAGGACGTCGGTATTGGGGGCTCCTTTTCCGTCACGTCGGTGACTGACAGCACCGTCACGTCGACACCGCAGGTGCTGCGGTTGGCCAAGCTCGACACGGCGGAGCAGTATTACGTCAGCGTGCGCACCGCCACCGGATACGACACGGCGCTGGGGATGCCGTTCGTCGACGCCGTCAGCGTGCACCGAGCCACCGGCACCTTGCCGACGCGCACCTACCTGATGCAGGTGCTGGCGGCCGGGCAGTCGTTCACCGACGTCACCAACGGCATCACGCTGACCAACCAGGGCGTGTCCAACGGCGTCGGCGTCGTGGGCGTGACACTGGCTGGCGCCGTGTGCGCCAGGGCAGCACCGGCGGTGGCGGTCGTTCCGGCCTCGCAGAGCGGTGCGCCCGGCGCTGCGCTGAACTACAGCGTGACGGTGTCGAACCGGAACACCGCGGCCTGCGGCAGCTCGATCTTCAACCTCAGCCAGACCGTGCCGACCGGCATTTCGGGAACCCTGTCGGCACCGAGCCTGGCGATTGCGGCGGGCGCGAGTGGCTCGGTCAACTGGACTGCGACGTCAGATGCCGCGGCGCCGGCTGCCACCTACACGCTCGACGCCACCGCGGCCGACGCCGGTCAGCCGACCAGTGTGAGCACTGCGCACGCTTCCTATGTCGTGTTCCGCGACTCCTTGCCGCCCGCCCTGACGATCACCAGCCCGACGGCCACGTCGTACACCAACGTGCGCAGCATCTCGATCGCCGCCACCGCGAGCGACGTCTCTGGCATCCAGGCGGTCGAATTCTCGGTCGACGGCGCGCTGATCGTGCGCGACACCAGCGCGCCCTACACGGCCAACTGGAACACCCGCCGGGCGGCGAAGGGCCTGCACACGATCAAGGCCCGGGCGATCGACAACAGCGGCTTGGCCACTGAGAAAAGCGTGACGGTGACGCTCAACTGAGGTTGCCTCGGGCCAACGTGGTCGGCCGGGCGAAACCGGTCGGCGCCGGGCGCCATCGAAAAGCGTCGAGCCCTCAGCGGCGGGTCGACGCGATCCTGCCGCAAAGGTACGTCCAGACAAAGGCCGCCGCGGCCTGGCTGGTCAGTTCGGCGTGGTCGTAGGGCGGAGACACCTCCACGCAGTCCATGCCGACGAACGGCAGGTCGTGCAGTTCCTCCAGCAGGCTGAGCACCTGATTGCTGGTCATGCCGCCCGGCTCGGGCGTGCCGGTGCCCGGCGCGAACGCCGGGTCGAGGCAGTCGATGTCCAGGCTCAGGTAGACCGGCGGATTGCCATGGGCGGCCAGCCGCTCGCGAATGGAGTGGAGCACCGGTGCCAGTTGTGCCGGGCTTTCCAGCCCGCGCAGGTCGCGCGCAGTGTGGATCCGCCCGCCCTGGTCGCGCACGTGATCGCGCGCCTCGCGCGCACCGGCCGAGCGGATGCCGATCTGCGTGAAGCACTCGTTGATCACCAGCCCTTCCTGCATCGCTTCATAGACCCAGGTGCCGTGACCGCTGGGTTCGCCGAAGTGGTCTTTCCAGGTGTCGCAGTGGGCGTCGAAGTGGATCACGGCCAGCGGCCGGCCCAGCCACTCGCGGTAGGCGCGCAACAACGGCAGCGTGACCGAGTGATCGCCCCCGAGCCAACACATGTGGTGGGCCCGGATCAGCTGCCGCACCATCGGCATCATTGCCTCGCGCATGGCTTGCAGGCTGGTGTTCGGCAGCGGCAGGTCGCCGGCATCGCCGAGTTGCCCCTCCGGGCTGACGTCGTGCAAGGGATGGATACCGTCGCACAGCATGTGGCTGGCTTCGCGGATGGCGCGCGGCCCGAAGCGCGCACCCGGCCGATTTGTCACCGAACCGTCCCAGGCCAGGCCGGCGACCGCATACGGCATGCCGGCGGCGGCCGGCGGCGCCTTCAAAAAGGCGTTGTTGGACAAGAAAGCAAAGCTGCTCATGCGCGGCACCGTGTGGTTTTCATCGAATTGGGCCCAGATCATAAAAGGCGGTGCGAAGACTGCCTGCGACTTTCACTTTCGAGAGCATTGTTTTGCCATGTGAAATTGTGCGTTGCTGCAGTGCCGCAAAATTTCTCATTGTGAAGAAACGAAATCCACATGGCGGAAGTCGCGCCGCAAGTCATTGAAAGTAAACGCAAAATTCAATAGTCTTATATAAGACACAAGTCTGTGCTTTCGCGGCGTCCGGCAGTACGCTGAGGTTCAAGTTTTCGAACCTCACTTTCACGCTTTGCACACCCCTGGAGCCCTTCATGACACAAGCCACCCGAGACCAGCAGATTCAAGCTCTCGAACACGACTGGCGCGACAACCCGCGCTGGAAAGGCATCAAGCGCGGTTATTCGGCCGCCGACGTCGTGCGCCTGCGCGGCTCGCTGCAGGTCGAGCACACGCTGGCCAAACGCGGCGCCGAAAAGCTCTGGCATCTGGTCAACACCGAACCCTTCGTCAACACGCTCGGTGCGCTGACCGGCAACCAGGCGATGCAGCAGGTCAAGGCCGGGCTGAAGGCCATCTACCTGAGCGGCTGGCAGGTTGCGGGTGACGCCAACCTGGCCGGCGAGATGTACCCGGACCAGTCGCTTTATCCCGCCAACTCGGTGCCGATGGTGGTCAAGCGCATCAACAACACGTTCACGCGGGCCGACCAGATCCAGTGGTCGGAGGGCAAGAGCGAAATCGACTTCTTCGCGCCGATCGTGGCCGATGCGGAAGCCGGCTTCGGCGGCGTGCTGAACGCGTTCGAGCTGATGAAGTCGATGATCGACGCCGGCGCCGCCGGCGTGCACTTCGAAGACCAGCTGGCGTCGGTCAAGAAATGCGGTCACATGGGCGGCAAGGTGCTGGTGCCGACGCGCGAAGCGGTGGCCAAGCTGGTGGCGGCGCGCTTGGCGGCCGACGTGATGGGCACGCCCACGCTGGTGATCGCCCGCACCGATGCCGAGGCCGCCGACCTGGTGACCAGCGACGTCGACGACAACGACAAAGGCTTCCTGACTGGCGAGCGCACCGTGGAAGGCTTCTTTCGCACCACGCCAGGGCTCGAGCAGGCGATCTCGCGCGGCCTGGCGTATGCCGAATACGCCGACATGGTGTGGTGCGAAACCGGCAAGCCCGATTTGGCCTACGCCAAGCGCTTCGCCGATGCGATCCACCAGAAGTTTCCGGGCAAGCTGCTGGCTTACAACTGCTCGCCCAGCTTCAACTGGAAAAAGAATTTGGACGATGCGACGATCGCCAAGTTCCAGCGCGAACTCGGTGCCATGGGCTACAAATTCCAGTTCATCACGCTGGCCGGCTTTCACAGCCTGAACTACTCGATGTTCAACCTGGCGCACGGTTATGCGCGCAACAACATGACGGCGTTCGTCGAGCTGCAGGAAGCCGAGTTCGCGGCTGCCGAGCGCGGCTTCACCGCGGTAAAGCACCAGCGCGAAGTCGGCACCGGTTACTTCGATGCGGTGACGACGACGATCGAGGCGCTGTCGTCGACGGCCGCGCTGAAGGGATCGACGGAAGACGAGCAGTTCTTCGACGCGAAGCATTGAGGCGACCGAAATCGGCGGTGCCATGCGTGCCGGCGCACGACGCTGCCGACGCGCCTGGTCTGCCGCGGACGTCGCATGCGCCCGGCCTCGGCCGGTCCACCCGCGAAAACCGGCGTCACTCCGGTCGTCGGCGTCGCCTCACCCAGGGTTGCGCAGCGTCATCTTGACCGCGTGCGGGCTCTCGCGCGCATAGTCGCGAATCACGCTGTCGAAGTCGACATCCGGCCGCAGCCCCAGCGCCGCGGCGCGATCGCTGCGCACGCGAGCCGGCCAGCCGTTCACCATCGAGGCGATGCGCGCATCCGGCTGCCAGTCGATCAGCGCGCTGGCCTGGGGGCCGGCCACGCGCTCCAGTGCTTGCACCATCTCGCCCACCGTCAAAGCGATCGACGGCAGGGTCAGCGCGAGCGTCGAACCCCAGGCGGCGTCGCTGCTGTCGTGCGCGCAGAGCAGCCCTTCGATGGCGCGCGTCGGTGAGCTCAACGCCACCGCCGCGTGCGCCTCCACCGGGCAGACGGCGCGCAAGCCGGCCAGCGGTTCGCGCACGATGCCCGACAGAAAGCTCGACGCCGCGCCGTTCGGCCGGCCGGCCCGCACCGACGCCGTCATCAAGCGCACGCTGCGGCCGCGCAGGTGGCCCTTGCGCGTGTGATCGGCCACCAGCAGCTCGCCGATGTATTTCTGCGTGCCGTAGGACGTCTGCGGCGTCGGCAGCGTCAGGTCGTCGATCGGGTCAGGCAGCGCCAAGCCCGGCGTCGACCCGAACACGGCCAATGAACTCGCATACACGAACGTGGCCGGCCGGGGCAGCCGCCGGCAGGCCTCGAGCAGGCCCCGCGTGGCATCGAGGTTGCTGCGCATGCCGAGGTCGAAATCCGCCTCGCATTCGCCGCTCACTGCAGCCGCCAGGTGGAACACCGCGGCAGTGTCCGACGGCAGGGCTTGCGTCGAGGCCAGCAATTCGAGCAGGTCGGCGCTGACGTGCGTCACGCGCGGATCGGCCCGCAGGTCCTCGGGTGGCGCGACGCGGTCGAGCAGGTGCAGCCGGACGATCGGCACCCGCCCGCCTTGCGGATCGGTCGACCAGCCGCGCGCCAGCAGGGCGCGGGCCAGTCGGGCGCCCAGGAATCCGCCGCCGCCGGTGATCACGATCGTCATGGTGTGTCTCGTTGGGTTGAGTCGGTGCGACGGGTCCACTGTAGCCGTCCTTCGCATCGGCGCTGCAGCGCATCGAGGATTCGGCGGCGGCGGCTGCCATGGACGAGCGCTCGGCAACCGACGGCCCAGTCGTTCAGTACGTCGCTCGCCACTCGCCGCTGACGCTGACGCTACCGCAGACGTTTACACCGACCCGTCCCGCAACCCCGGCCCCGACCAAAGCAGCGTTTGATCTCGGCGTTGTCGCGATCACTCCGTCGAGCGCCCCGCCGGTGCGATTCCACCTCCCCGACTGCGCGAGGCACGCCTGCCATGAATGACATTGATCCGAGCGCGCCCCGAACTGGTGGCGCGGCATGCGCCCGGCGGCCGCCGCTGCGCGCCGCCACGGGTCATGGTTCGGGCGCGGTGGCGTGGGTGGCGGTTCTGCGGTCGCTCAGCCCCCACACCGTCAGGCAGCCGCCGAGCCAGGCCGTGCCCGAGGCGAATCCGGCCAGCACGTCGCTGGCGAAATGCACGCCCAGGAACAGCCGGCTGGTGCCCACCGTGCCAATCATCAACACCGCGACGCCGATCGCCGCCGGCCGCCAGCGCGCCGGCAACGAGCGTTGCGCCAGGCACGCCAACATGCCGTAAGCCACCACCGCCGCCGAGCTGTGGCCGCTCGGGAAGCTGTAGCCGGACGCCAGCAGGTAGGCGTGTTCGGCCAGCGGTCTGGCCCGTCCGTACAGGTGCTTCAAGGCCGGGTTCAGCAGGCCGTTGCCACCGACCGCCAGCACCCACAACCACGCCAGCACGGGCCGATTTCTCAGCAACAACAGCATCGCCACCAGCACGCCCAGCCCGGTCAGCGTGGAAGTATTCGCCAGCCGGGTCAGCACCGCAAACCAGGGAAGCACCGCAGCCGGCAGTTGCGCTTGCAGGCCAGCGGCGAATGCCAGGTCGGCCTGATCGAGCGTGAGTCCGGCACCGAGTTGCGAGGCCAGTGCGGCAAAGACCGCAGCGCCCGTCGCCAGCATGAACAGCCCGAGACCGACGCGCGGGCCCGGCGCCGCATTGGCTGGCGCCGCATTCGGCAGCGGCCCGCTTCGGGGCCAGCAGGTCGCCGCGGCCGTCACGGCGATCGACAGCGTGAGCCACGCCAGGTACAGCGGCCACGCGTGCAGCCCGGCCCATTGAAAACCCTGGACCAGCGTGTCGCCGTCAGCCCAGGCCATGCTCGCGCCACGGCCGCACCGGCGTGGTCTGCACCAGCCTGAATGCCTGATGCAGCGCGTCGTGGTCCCATCGTTCGATCAGGCACGGCAGAGCTGCGGCGGCTGGCTGCCAGCGCAGCAGGTTGACCGAATTGGGCACGCCGTCGCGCACCCGCGACGACACCGCCGTGCCGGCCTGTACAGCCCACATCGGGCGCGCCAGGCCGGTCAGCGGCATCACGAAGGGCAGGTGGATGTGGCCGCCGAGCACGAGATCTGCGCCGGCCTCGGCCCAACGCCGCAAGGCGCCTGCGTGGCCGCGCAGACGGTCGTGCACGTCTTCCAGGTGCGGCACTGCCACCGGCTGGTGCACCACCACCACCCGCAACTGGTCTGCCCCGGCGGCGGCCAACCGTTGCGCCACCTGCTCGACCTGCGCCGCCGACACCTGGCCGTTCTTGTGGCGGAACCAGCGGGTCGTGTTCACGCACTGGACCAGCAGCGACGGCGACGCATGGACCGGCTCGAGCTCGGTGCCGAACGCCGCACGGTGACGCGCGTAGGGCTGCAGCAGGCGCTGGTACGGATCGAACAACGGGATGTCGTGGTTGCCCGGAATCGCCAGCACGGGCGCGCCCAGCCGGTCGACAAAAGCGCGCGCGGCCTGAAACTGCAAGGCCGTGGCGCGCTGCGTGATGTCGCCCGACAGCACCACGAGGTCGGGACGCTGCTGCTGCGCCAGCGCCACCAGCGCCTCCACCACTGGCGCCTGCTCGGTGCCGAAATGCGGGTCGGAGATGTGCAGCAGCACGCTCATGTCGGCGCTTCGCTCCAACCTTTCACGCTGCAGGCGCGCCCGCCCCGACGGCGTCGGCCGGCTTCAGCAGGTACAGCGGCTGCGGCGCGACGCGGAACTCGAGCGGCGCGCGCATCCAGCCGACCTCGCCGTCGTAGGCCAGTTTGACCCGGCGGCCGGCCCACGCCAGCCGCGGCGTGACGACGATGCGCCGGAACTCGAAGCTTTGCACCGTGTCGGCCTCGCCCAGGTTGCCGATCGAGCCGCGCACCATCAGCATCAGCAACGCCCAGGAACCGATCGGACGCAGCATCACGGCGGCCAGGCAGCCTGCGTCGAGCGCAGCCGCTTCGGGCAGGCCCACCTGTTCGAGTTGCAGCCGGTTGTTGCCGATGAACAGCGTCGGCGTCGTCACCAGGCGCGCGCCGCTGTCGAGTTCGACGCGCAGCCTCAACTGGCGGTGGGCGCGCGACAGCGTTGCCAGCGACGACAGCCACGCCACCCAGCGGCTGCGGCCGAACCGCGCCTTGTAGGCCTCGCGGTCCTGCAGCAGGTCGGGGTAGATGCCCAGGCTCGCGTTGACCAGAAACACGCGATCGTTCACCAGCCCGACCTGGACCGCCACCGGCGCGCAGCGCAGCAGGCTGGCGGCCGCCTCGGCAGGCTCGGTAGGCAGCCGGTGCGTGCGCGAAAAGTAGTTGAACGTGCCTTGCGGGATCACGCCCATCGCGCAGCCCTGCGCGTGCGCGGCCTGGGCCACCGCGTTGATCGTGCCGTCACCGCCGACCGCGACCACCGCGCTGTGCAACGACGCTGCGGTCGCTGCCGCGTCCCGTGCAACCCGCGTCAGTTCGGTCTTCTGCGCAAACAGCAACTCGCCTCGACGGCCCGCCGAGGCGAGCGCGTCTTCGATCATGCGCCGCGTGTCGTCGGCGTTGTGACGACCCGAGGCGGCATTGACGACAAACTGCAGCGGCTGCGAGACGTCGATCTCCGGGACGCCCGGTGGGTGTGGCGGCAAGGGCGGGGCAGGGGGTGTCAAGGCACGGGTCGCGGTTGAAAGTTTGGTAGCGGCTGAGGCTCGTGCCGGGTTGGCAAAAGACGCACGAGTATCGACGCCACGCAGCGTGACCGCGTCGGACTCCAGCGCGAAGTGCCCGCCGGTGCGTCCTACAGGCCGACGCCCAACGCCAACGCCAACGCCAACGCCAACGCCACTGTCTCGGCAGCGGCGATCTCAAGCCACTGCAGCGAAGGTGCGTGTCTTCAGTGCAGCAGTTGCAGACCGGCAGCCCACAGCCCGGCTGGCGCGTCGAAGATCGACAGCCGCGAGCCCGGCAGGCCGGCGCGCGCCAGTTCGACCCAGGCGCGCGTGTCGTGGTCGCTGCCCGGCGCCGGGTCGGCGAGCGCAGCGCCAGCAGCCAGCCGTGCAGGCGCGCAGACAGCGGCGCGTGATGTCGCTCGGTTAAGTCCAGCCCGACCAAGTCGCGATAGCCTTCTTCGCGGCGGGCGGCCTGCATCTCGGCCCAGGCGGCCAGCGACGCGGGATCGAGCGCGGCCGATTCCTGCGCAACGAAACCGGCCGGCATGCCGTGCCAGGCGCCGCTGCGGTAGCGTTGGCAATGGCCGAGTTCTGGGCTGCCATCAGCTCGATCGCGACGTCCTGCAGGTCGGCGTCAGACCGTAGAGCGTCCTGTCGGCCTGCGCAGTGCCGCGTATCGAGAACACCAGCTTGCAGCGGCCGCCGATGTACGACAGCACCAGCGGCGCCGCATTGAGCACGGGCTGCGGCTGGACCGCGGTGTCGAGGTGCATCTGGGCCGCTTTGGCATGTTGCACGACCGGCCAGACGCCCCGCAGCCAGCGTTTCTCGATGTCGCTGAGCTCGGCCGCTGCGCAGCTGAAAGTGGCCGGGCACAGCGCCGGCATGCAGGGCAGTCAGTGCAAACGGGGCTGCCGCTTCATACGGTTTCTTCCGCCCACACCGTTGCGGCTTGAGGCGGGCAGGCGTGAACCGCATAACGGGGTGCGGCACGAGGCGCCGTCACCGCTTCGTCTTGCTGGCGATCAAGCCGCGCCGCGGCGGCTGCGGCGATCCTGCGGGAGCGACGTTCACTCAGGGAGACCCACCATGCGCCATCGAAGCAACCCCCAACACGGCCCGGCCGGCAACGGCATGGCCACCACGGCGCCGCCAGTCCGACGCGCCCTTCGTTTCGCTGCCCGGCGGTGGGTGGTGGCACTGGTCTGGACGGGTCTGATGGCCGGCGCATGGTCGGGCGTGCAGCCACGGCCCGCCTCGGCGCAGGAGGCCGCGCCGCTGTCGCGCGGGGCGCTGCTGTATTCGACCCACTGCATCGCCTGCCACACCGATCAGATGCACTGGCGCGACCAGAAACTGGCGACCGACTGGCCCAGCCTGAAACGCCTGGTCCGCTATTGGCAGACCACGGCCAAACTCAGCTGGGGCGAGCCCGACATCATCGAAGTCACGCGCTATCTGAACGACAGCTTCTACCGCTACGAAGCGCCGACCGCGGCGTGGCGTGACGCGCCAGCCGCGCCGCCCGGTACGGATGCAACGCACGCATTGCGCCCAGTGACGAAATGAACGCGCCGGGGTCGTCCGCGCAAGAGCTGCCCGGCTCGCCCGGTGACGTCTGTGCGATCAGGGTCTGACCGGCTGCGCGGTGTTCGTTCCAGGATGGCGCAGCGGCCGGCCCGCCGACGCCGCACCGCAACCGCACCGCAACCGCAACCGCACCGCACCGCACCGCACCGCACCGCACGAGCAACGTCAACGACCCGCGCGGCTGCCGGTTCAAGCGCCAACGTTGCGCCCGAACACGCCGGGCCCGGCGAATCTTGCCCGCAGGCCGAGCCGTTCTTCGATGCGCAGCGCCTCGTTCCACTTCGCCATGCGTTCGCCGCGCGCGAACGAACCGACCTTCAACTGCCCAGCGCCCCAGCCGATCGCCAAGTGCACGATGGTCGTGTCTTCGGTCTCGCCGGAACGGGCCGACACGATGCCGGCAAAACCCAGCGCACGCGCCGCCTGCCAGCAGTCGAGCGTCTCGGTGAGCGTGCCGCGCTGGTTCGGCTTGAGCAGCACCGTGTTCGCGGCGCCGGCCGCGGCGGCCTCTCGCAACAACGCCGCGCTGGACACCAAAAAATCGTCGCCGACCACCTGCATGCGTGTGCCGATTGCGCGCGTAAACCGGGCGAAACCCTGCGGGTCGTCTTCGGCCAGCGGGTCTTCGATGCTGGCGATGGGGAAGCGGTCGCACCAACGCAACAGCAGTTCGATCAGGCCGTCGCTGTCGAGCTCGCGGCGCTCCAGGCCGAGCCGATAGCGGCCGCCGTGGCCGAAGTCGCTGGCCGCCACGTCGAGCGCGATGGCCACCTGCGCCCCAGGCACGAAGCCGGCCTGCCCGATCGCCTCGACCAGGGTGTCGAGCGCCTCCTCGTTGGTGTCGAACGCCGGCCACCAGCCGCCTTCGTCGGCCACGCCGCACAGCGCGCCGCGCCGCGCCATCAGCAGGCCGGCGTGGCGGTAGACCTCGGCGGTCCATTCCAGCGCCTGTGCGAAGCTGTCGGCGCCGGGGCAGACGACCATGAAGTCCTGGATGTCGACACGCCGGCCGGCGTGTGCGCCGCCACCGAAGATCTGGATCTGCGGCATCGGCATCAGCACGGCGTCGGGCCCGCCGAGGTAAGCGTGCAGCGGCAGCCCGTGCGACGCTGCCGCCGCGTGTGCGCAGGCCATCGACACGGCGAGTGTCGCGTTGGCGCCCAGACGCGCCTTGTTCGGCGTGCCGTCCAGCGCGATCAGGCGGGCATCGAGCGTGGCCTGGTCGTCGGCTGCCATGCCGCGCACGGCGGCGGCGATCTCGCCGTTGACATGCGCCACCGCACCGAGCACGTCGAGCCCGCCGTGGCGCGTGCCGCCGTCGCGCCATTCGAGCGCCTCGCGCGAACCTTTGCTGGCGCCGGAGGGCACGATGGCGCGGCCGCTCGCACCGTCGCCCAGCGTGACCTCGGCCTCGACCGTCGGCCGGCCCCGGCTGTCCCAGACGCGGCGCGCGTGCACCTGGCGGATCTCGCGGTCGTTCGTCATGCGGCCAGCTCGTGTTGCCAGGCCTCGCTCACGGCGGCCAGCGTGGGCACCGGTTGCAGCAGCAGCCGGTTGGCGACGCGGCGCACCTTGTCGCGCTGCGCGTCGGTGTCGATGTAGTCGACCGGTGATTTGCCGTCGACGCGCGCCAGCAGCAACCCGGGCAGCAGCGCCGCGGCGCGCTGTTCGAGGTGCGCTCGCGGCTCCCAGGTGACGCCGTGCAGATAAGCCTCGGCCAGCGCCGCATGGCAGGCCAGCAACGCCTGGCAGGCGGCCGGGTTCCACAGGCACTTCAGCAGCAGGTGGTTGAGGCAGAACGCGAGGTCGAAGGCCGGGTCGCCCCACCACGCGCATTCGGCGTCCAGCAGCACCGGGCCGCGTGGGCCGATCAGGATGTTCTTCGGGCTCACGTCACCGTGCACCAGCGTGTGCCGGTGGCCGGTCGTCTGCTCGACCAGCGCGCGCAGGCGCGATGCCAGCGCCGGGTGGCGCGCTGCGGTGGCCAGCAGGTACGGTTCGAGGCGGATGTCGTGAAAGATCGCATCGGTGTCGAACGACGCGGCCAGTTCGCCATGCGCCGCCGCGTGGGCGTGAATGCGGGCCAGCGTGCGCCCGACCGCCTGCGCCGTTCCGACTTCGGCGATGCCGTCGCGCAGCAGCGGCTTCCACAGCCGGTGATCGACGGGCGACAGGAATTCCATCACCAGAATGCCCAGGCGCGGATGCTGGCCGAGCATCTTCGGCGTGCAGCCGGGCAGGGCGGCGCTGGCGACCTGCATCCAGCGCGCTTCGTAGAGATTGCGCTCGATCGGCGCGTGCCAGTCGGCGGCCACGCGCAGCCTGGCCAACGCGCGCTTGGCGCAGACCGGGCCGGCAGGGGTGTCGATGCGCCAGATGTCCGACGAGACGCCGCCGGTCAGCGGCTCGCCCTGCAGCGGCTGGGCATGGAACTGGAACAAGGTCGTGTCGACCCCGTGGGTCCAGGGCCGCAGGTTGCGAAAACCGCGCGCTTCCAGCATACGCAGCACGCCATCCGTGGGCACCATCACGCCGGCCGATGCCTTGTGAAAATGCTTGAACAAGGCATAGCCCCAGTTCAAGGGAAACTTCACGGCGGCGTACAAAATTTCCGGAAACTTGGTGTGAAACGCGGTGGTGAAGGCCAACCGCCGGGTCTTGCAATAACGGCGCGCTGC
>ENA-OFCX01000194-OFCX01000194.1-metagenomes-genome-assembly--contig:-NODE-194-length-34241-cov-4.825777_pt1 | contig 34241 bp, 34 predicted proteins | sample MGYA00153384_OFCX01 | MGnify analysis MGYA00153384
CCGTGACACGCGCATACAGTGGCGGCTCACCGGGTGCCTCAAAAAACACAAACTGATTGATCAGAAGGCTGCCAACAATCGGCCCGGTGATCCGGTAAAAGTTATAGCTGCCTTGCTGCCAGCTTTCGATGGTTTTACTTTGGCGGGTCCAGAAGTCGTTTGGCAATGCCAGCACGCCTGAATACAGCAGGTCGCCGTCTTCCAGTGTTTTGTCGTTTTGGTAATCGTCTGTTGCCAGGCCCAGCGCCCGTGCTTTGACGCGCATGTTGATGTCTTTGGACACCAGCACGACTTCGCGCGGTGCATATTCCTTCCTCAGCGCTTCCACCACCCCCAGAATCTGGTTGTCGGCTTTGCCCTGCGGCAGGCTGGTGGGCAAGGAGTAATCGAGCGGTTTGGTTTGAAATAGCAGGCATCCCTTGGCTTCGCGGTGGCCGGTGGTGTCAAGCTTTAGGCCCCTCGCAATGTCGGCATCTTTTGCGCCTGCAAGCGCGTCGAGTGAGCGGCTGGTCTGGCGGGCATTGCGGGCGACTTCAGTCATGCCCTTTTTGTGGCCGTCGAGCTCTTCCAGAACGATCATCGGCAAAAAGATGTCGTGCTCTTCAAACCTGAACAGGCACATCGGGTCGTGCATCAACACGTTGGTGTCCAGCACAAACAACTTTGTGGGACCCGTGTGCTTCGGTTTTTTCCTGGCCACTGCTGGCTCAGCCTGTTTGCTACTATTAGCATAGCTTCTTACGCCTGTATTTGTTGGGCTAAGGGCCTCTCTTGTTTTATTTTTAACCGGCGCAGCAGCATTGCCTGCCAAGCGCTCGTCAAACAGGTCCAGTCGCACCGGGTGTGCTTCTGGCTGGGTGCTGGCGGTTCGGCTTGATTTGGCACTTGGACGGGCTGGGGCGTCGAGTGCGTCTGGTGTAAGAAGGGAAGCGCGCTTGGTGGGGGCTGGGGGCAGGGGCATGGTGCTTAAAACTCTTTCAAATCAGGGTTTTAGAAACGAAAAAGCCGCCTTCTGGCCGAGGCGGCTTTTCGTGATTGGGCTGGCAAAAAAAATAAAAGAACTCAACAAAATGATTTCATTATGCACAAACCTTACGTCTATTCCCGCGTCAGGTTTGGCAATCTGCTCAGGCGGCCTTTTTAAGCGCTTTGACAGCTTTCAGTACGTCATCTACGTGCCCTAGCACCTTCAGCCCGCGCCATTCTTCAGCCAGCGTGCCATCAGCTGCAATCAGGAAAGTACTGCGCTCAATACCTTTGACCTTTTTGCCGTACATGATTTTGTTTTTCACTACGCCAAACATGTGGCACATTTTTTCTTCTGTGTCGGCAATCAGCTCAAATGGAAGCTCAAGCTTGGTTTTGAATTCGTCGTGCGACTTCATGTTGTCGCGAGACACGCCAAACACGGTTGCCCCGGCTTTTACAAAGTCTTTGTAACGGTCGCGGAACTGCATGGCCTCCGTGGTGCAGCCTGGAGTGTTGTCTTTAGGGTAAAAGTACAAGACAACTACTTTGCCGATGTGGGATTGGTTGGAAACCTTGACGCCACTGGTGGCGTTCGCTTCAAATTCGGGAAGGAGTTTATTGACGACGACTGCCATACTTATTGGACCTTGACGAATATATTGGTTATCTGCTACGGTGCCGGGTTTGCCCATGCCCATTAGCGCAACCTTACATTTTACCCTCAAAGCGCAGCGGTTCAGGAGCGCCTGGGCACAACTCAACCCGTGGTGGCGTCAATCAGCAGCGCAGCAACTACCCGGCGGCCTTCGCCCGCCAGCACGTTGTAGGTGCGGCACGCGGCAAGTGTGTCCATGGTTTCGATGCCGATGCGTTGCTGCATCAGGCCGCGCATGAATTCGGGCGGCGTAAACCGGATGCGCGAGCCGCTACCAAAAATCACCAACTCTGGCTGGGTAGCGGCAAGGCGCGTGAAATGTTCTTCGGTCAAATCTTCAAAACTGGCGCAATTCCAGTCAAACTTTTCACCACGCGATCCAATCACAATGCTGCGCTCAATCTTTTCGGCCACACCGTTGCTGCCCAGTCCGACCCAGCCTGGGCCGTAGCCCAGAATAGATTGGACATCCAGACGGTCGGGTTGAAGTTTCATTCGGGCACCTCTATAAATTCATTTTTCGGGCGAATTGCGTCACTGAGCGTCCGCGAACGTGTGGCATTCGGCGGTGCCCACATTTCTCATGCACAAAAGTGCATTCCGGTATCCTGCGCTCCGTACGCCTTGCACTTCATCCAGAAAATCTGAATTTCTAGAAGTGCCCAGGTGTTCTCGCTAAGTACGGCGGCAATAAACGTAGGTTTATGTGGTCAAATTATAAGTTCCGCTTTAAGGAATCTTCCAATGAAATCCATTACCAAATCTGCCAAGCTGGCCAACGTGCTGTATGACATTCGTGGCCCGATCATGGACGCGGCGCGTCAGATGGAAGATGAGGGCCAAAAAATCATCAAGCTCAATTTGGGCAACCTTGCCGTATTCGGTTTTGATGCGCCTGAAGAAATTCAGCAAGACATGATTCGCAACCTGCCGAACTCGGCCGGTTATTCAGACAGCAAAGGTATTTTTGCAGCCCGCAAAGCGGTCATGCATGAAACGCAAAAGCAGGGCATCGCTGGCGTCACCCTGGATGATATTTACCTGGGCAACGGCGCGAGTGAATTGATCACTATGGCAACCAATGCGCTGCTGGACAACGGCGACGAGCTGCTGCTGCCCATGCCAGACTACCCGCTGTGGACTGCGGCCGCATCGCTCTCCGGTGGCACACCAGTGCATTACCTGTGCGATGAAACCCATGGCTGGATGCCGAACCTGGCGGACATACGCGCCAAAATCACGCCGCGCACCAAGGCGATTGTGGTGATTAATCCAAACAACCCAACGGGCGTGCTGTACTCCGACGATTTGCTTAAAGGAATCGTTGCGATTGCACGCGAGCATGGCTTGGTCATTCTTGCGGACGAGGTCTATGACAAGGTGCTGTACGAGGGCGTCAAGCACACGGCCATTGCCAGTTTGGCAACCGATATTTTGACGCTGACCTTCAACTCTTTAAGCAAAAGCTACCGGAGCTGCGGCTACCGCGCGGGCTGGATGGTGGTGTCTGGTGACAAACGCGCAGCTGGCGACTACATCGAAGGCTTGAACATGCTGAGCAACATGAAGCTGTGCTCTAACGTGCCGGGCCAATGGGCGATTCAAACCGCACTCGGCGGCTACCAGAGCATCAACGACTTGACGTGTGAGGGCGGCAGGCTGCGCCGCCAGCGCGATTTGGCGTATGAGCTGATCACTGCCATCCCGGGCGTGAGTTGCGTCAAGCCGGTTGCTGCGCTGTATATGTTTCCCAAGCTGGATCCGGCGATCTATCCAATCGCTGACGACCGGCAGTTTTTTCTTGAATTGCTGCGCGCGACCCGGGTGATGCTGGTGCAGGGCACGGGCTTTAACTGGCCTGATTCAGACCATTTCCGCATCGTGTTTTTGCCGCATGAGGACGATTTGCGCGAGGCGATTGGCCGGATTGCTAAATTTCTGGAGTCATATCGCAACCGCGCTGGCGTGCCTCCTGCCCGGGTGGCAGCGTCTTCTGCTATTAAACTAGTAGCTGCTCGCGCCTGATTTTATTGCGTTACAGGCTTTTTTTACATAAATATTCAATGAAATCCATCAAAGTTGGCCTTTTGGGCATTGGTACTGTTGGCGGCGGTGTGTTCAATGTGCTAAAACGAAACCAGGCAGAAATCGTCCGGCGCGCGGGGCGGGGAATTGAGATTGCGATGGTTGCCGACCTGGACACTGCACGCGCCCAAGCGGCGGTGGGGCCAACCGTCAAAGTGGTGAGCGATGCACGCGCCGTGATTGCCAATCCAGAGATTGATGTTGTCATTGAGCTGATTGGTGGCTACGGCATCGCCAAGCAACTGGTGCTGGAAGCTATCGAAGCGGGCAAGCATGTGGTCACGGCCAACAAGGCGCTGCTGGCAGTGCACGGCACGGAAATTTTTGCTGCGGCCAACACAAAGGGCGTAGTGGTTGCGTTTGAGGCGGCAGTGGCGGGCGGCATCCCCATCATCAAGTCGCTTCGCGAAGGCCTGAGCGCCAACCACATCGAGTGGGTGGCTGGCATCATCAATGGCACAACGAATTTTATTTTGAGTGAGATGCGCGACAAGTCACTCGACTTTGACGTGGTGCTCAAGCAAGCCCAGGCACTTGGCTACGCCGAGGCCGACCCAACTTTTGACATTGACGGCGTGGACGCCGCGCACAAGGTCAGTTTGATGTCGGCAATTGCTTTTGGCGTGCCTGTGCAGTTTGACAAGGCCTACATTGAAGGCATCACCAAGCTGGGCGCGCAAGACATCAAATACGCCGAGCAACTCGGTTACCGCATCAAGCTTCTTGGTATAACGAAGCGTCGTCAAGCCGACGCGACGAAAAAAACAGGCGAAGGAATAGAGTTGCGCGTGCACCCCACGCTGGTCCCTGCCAAGCGATTGATTGCAAATGTAGAAGGCGCGATGAATGCCGTGATGGTGCACGGAGATGCAGTGGGCACCACGCTGTTTTATGGCAAAGGCGCGGGCAGTGAGCCAACTGCCAGCGCGGTAATTGCCGACCTGGTCGATATTGCCCGGTTGATAAATGCCGAGTCAGACCACCGCGTGCCGCCGCTGGCCTTCCAACCCGACGCGATGAGCGACACGCCCGTCATGCCGATGGGCGAAATCATTACCAGCTACTACCTGCGCCTGAATGTGGTTGACGAAGCCGGTGTGCTGGCCAACGTGACCAGCATATTGGCCAAAGCAGACATCAGCATCGACGCTGTGTTGCAGCGTGAAGCCGATGAAGTTGGCGGGGAGGGCGCAACGCAGACCGACCTCATCATCCTCACCCACGACTGCGTGGAGTCGAAGATGAATGACGCGCTTGCGCAAATGCAGGCATTGAAAACGGTGCTTGCGCCGATCGTACGGATCCGCAAGGAAGAACTGGCCTGACAAAGGTGACTGGATGACTGGAGCCGCGTATGCCCACCATCGTTGCCGCCATGGCGCTGGCTGGCTTGCTCAGGCTCAGCTTTGTCGGCACGCGTGCCTGGGAGCTGGCTTTTTTGTACGCCGTGATCGTCGGCTTCGTCTTGCTCCCGCAGCTGAGCTGGCCCCACTGGTTTGCCAACGCGGCAGGCATGTTTTTGATGGCCTGGGCGTGGTTTTTCGCGTTGGACTACACCGACAACATCGAGCGCAGACCGCTGCATTGGCTGGTTTTATTTTTCGGCTTTTTTGCAATGGTCGGTTCGCGCGCCTACCTGGATTTGATTGTTTACCAAACTTTTTGACGCCGCGCCTTGCGACTGCCTGATTGTCCGTTTATGAATTACCTCTCTACCCGTGGCGACAAAACGCCCAGAAAATTTTGCGATATCTTGCTGGAAGGGCTGGCGCCTGATGGTGGGCTTTACCTGCCCGAAAGCTATCCGCAAATAGATACAGCTGCGCTGGAGCGCTGGCGCAATCTGCCCTATGCCGATCTGGCGTTTGAGGTGCTGTCGCTCTACATCGACGACATTCCCGCTGCAGACCTGAAAGCCATTTGCCGCAAAACCTACACCCAGGACGTGTTCGGCACGGTCGCCATCGTGCCGCTTCGCCCGCTTGAAAACGGTTTGTACCTGGAGGCTTTGTCCAACGGCCCGACGCTGGCTTTTAAAGACATGGCGATGCAGTTGCTGGGCAATTTGTTTGAATACGAACTGGCGCGGCGCGGCGAAGAGCTGAATATTTTGGGCGCAACCAGTGGAGACACCGGCAGCGCCGCTGAATACGCCATGCGCGGCAAGCGCGGTGTGCGTGTTTTCATGCTGTCGCCTGAGGGCCGCATGAGCCCGTTTCAACAGGCGCAAATGTTCAGTTTGCAGGACGAGAACATCCACAACATTGCCATCAAGGGTGTGTTTGACGATTGCCAGGACATTGTCAAAGCGGTGTCGAACGATCTGGACTTCAAGCGTAAATACAAAATTGGAACGGTAAATTCCATCAACTGGGCACGGTTGATGGCGCAGGTTGTTTACTATTTTGCAGGCTACTTTCAAGCAACGACTTCAAGCGCCGAGAAAGTCAGTTTTGCTGTCCCTTCCGGCAATTTCGGCAACGTCTGCGCGGGCCACGTTGCACGCATGATGGGGTTGCCGATCGACGCTCTGGTGGTGGCCACCAACGAAAACGACGTGCTCGACGAGTTTTTTCGCACTGCCGTTTACCGCGTTCGCGCCAGCGGCGACACGCACGAAACCTCCAGCCCGTCGATGGACATTTCCAAGGCATCGAACTTCGAGCGCTTTGTTTTTGACCTGCTCGGGCGCGACGGTGCGCAAACCAAGGCGCTGTTTCATGACCAGTTAAACGCTACAGGAAGCTTTGATCTGAGCGCCAACGACGCGTTTAAATCAGCGGCTATCGCCTACGGTTTTTTAAGCGGTAAAAGCACGCATGCAGATCGGCTGGCTACCATTCAAAACGTGTACGCGCGATTCAATGACATCATCGACACCCACACGGCCGACGGCGTGAAAGTCGCGCGCGACCACTTGAAAGCTGGTGTGCCCATGGTCGTGCTGGAAACAGCATTGCCGATCAAGTTTGCCGAAACCATTGAAGAAGCGCTGGGCCAGCTCCCGCCGCGGCCAGCGCAGTTTGAAGGAATTGAGGCGCTGCCCAAACGCGTGACGTTGCTGCCGCCCGACGTGGCGAAAATCAAGGCGTATATTGATCAAAATGTGCATTAAATATGCCTGTAGCCCAATAAATACCGGCGTTAGCAGCTCTTTTATCAATAGCATTCTGGCGATTCAGTGAAAGTTATTTTATGAATGTCGTCGGGTTTACCGGATACTCAGGCTCAGGCAAAACAACGCTGGTCGAGCAAGTGATTGCTGCGCTCAAGGCGCGCGGACTGCGGGTGTCTGTGGTCAAGCACGCACACCACAAGTTTGACATTGACCATCCGGGCAAAGACACATTTCGCCACCGCGCAGCCGGTGCGTTTGAGGTGGTGGTCGCGTCCAGCCAGCGGCTGGCGCTGATGCGCGAGTTTGAGCAGCCCGCAGAATTAAGTGTTCACCAGTTGATTGCCGAGCTGTATGGCGGTGTTGACTGGGTACTGGTGGAAGGCTTTAAAGACAGCGACCTGCTGAAAATTGAAGTCTGGCGTGCGCCTGCTGACGGTGCGCGGCCTAATCCCTCCCGCTATATGGATGATGACTTCGTAGTTGCCATTGCCACCGATGCGCCACAGTTGCTGCCCCATGCCACCCAGCGCCCGGTGCTGGACATCAACAACGCTGCTTTGGTAGCGGACTATCTGCTGGCCAACCGCGAGCGGTTTGCGTATTCGTTTGACATGCATTGAGGCAACGCCGCCATGACACCTCTACCCCCCAGCGCGCCGCCCAAAGTGTTCCTGCCATTGAAGCCGCTTTCTGACGCGCTCAGTGAATTGCTTGCGCGCGCCGAGCCGTTGAAGGGCGTTGAATCCGTCAGCACGTTTGATGCAGATGGCCGCGTCTTGGCACACGATCTGGTTGCAGCTTTGAGCGTTCCAGTTCACGACAACAGCGCCATGGATGGCTATGCCGTACGCAGCAGCGATTGGAAAAGTAGCGCTACATCTTTCAGCATTAACCAGCGCATTGCAGCGGGCAGCAGCGGCGAGCTGCTTGGCGCGATGAGCGCAGCGCGAATTTTCACTGGTGCGCCGATTCCCGACGGTGCTGACGCGGTGGTCATGCAGGAAGACTGCAGCGTTGATGGCGCAACGCTGCGCCTGCCAAACCAGCCCGAGCCGGGCCAATGCATTCGCCAGCGCGGTGAAGACGTGCGAATTGGTACCAGTGTGCTATGTAAAGGGGAACGTCTTGCGCCCGCAGCAATTGGTCTGGCAGCCAGTATTGGCTTTGCGCACTTGCCGGTTGCGCCGCGCGTTCGGGTGGCCTTGTTTTCAACCGGTGATGAGTTGGTCATGCCCGGTGATGTGGCTCCTGGTGACATGAGGCCGGGTGCAATCTACAACTCCAACCGTTTCTTTTTGCGCGCCTTGCTGCAGCGGCTGGGTTGTGTGGTCACCGACATGGGAATTGTTCCCGACAAGCTGGACGCCACCATTGCCGCACTGCATACAGCGAGTGCCGCACACGATTTGGTACTCACCAGCGGCGGTGTGTCGGTCGGTGAAGAAGACCACATCAAGCCGGCGGTGCAGGCCTTGGGGGAGTTGACGCTGTGGCAAATTGCGATCAAGCCGGGCAAGCCATTTGCGTACGGAAAGATCAAGGCTGCGCACTTTATTGGACTGCCGGGCAATCCGGTATCCAGCTTCGTGACGTTTTTGTTGCTGGTTCGGCCGTTCCTGTTAAGGCTGCAGGGTGCTACGCGACTTGCTCCTGAATCAATAGCTGTTAGCGCCCATTTCGATTGGCCTAAAGCCGATAAAAGGCGTGAATTCTTGCGCGTCAGGCACAACGCTGCGGGCGGGCTGGACTTGTTCAACAACCAGAGCTCTGGTGTGCTCACGTCTACCGTTTGGGGGGACGGCTTGGTTGACCACCCGGCTGGCCAGACCATCGCGCATGGCGATACTGTGCAGTTCATATCGTTTTCTTCATTGATGTCTTGAGGTTTATAAAGGACTGCTCATGCTGGTCAATATCAAGTACTTTGCATCGGTTCGCGAAGCCATCGGAATGGCCGGTGAAGCACGCCAAACCAGCAGCGCAAGCCTGGCAGCCCTGCGCGATGAGCTGATCGCGGCTGGTCCAGCGTACGAATGCCTGGACCGCAGCCGCATGGTGCGCATGGCGTTAAACCACGTCATGAGCGACGAATCGTCTCAGCTCACGCCGGGCTGCGAAGTGGCGTTTTTCCCACCAGTCACGGGCGGGTAACGCACATGCTCAGTTCCATGCCAAGAGTCTCCATTCAGGCTCAGGACTTCAATCTGGCAGACGAAATTGCCAGGCTTCGCAGCGGCGACAAGCGGGTGGGCGCTGTGTGTAGTTTTATCGGTACAGTCAGAGACCGTAATATCGCCCCCACGCCTGCCGCTCTGTGTGCTGCGCTGCCCCCCGAGGGGGCTGAACTTGCTAAGGGCGGCCCGTCGCTGCGTTCATTGGCCTGCGATGCGGTGCTGTCCATGGAGCTGGAGCATTACCCGGGCATGACTGAAAAAGCCATCGAAGCGATGATCGACGAAGCTGCAGCGCGATTTGATATTTTTGCAGCGCGTGTGGTGCACCGGATTGGCTTGCTGCAGCCGCTGGACCAGGTCGTGATGGTGGCCGTGACGTCTGCACACCGGGGCGAGAGTTTTCGGGCTTGCGAGTTTCTAATGGACTACCTGAAAACCCAGGCCCCGTTCTGGAAAAAAGAGCAAACCCCTGAAGGTGCACGCTGGGTGGATGCGCGGGTGGCAGACGATACGGCGCTCGCCAAGTGGGGAATTGGCGCGCGCAACGTGTGAGTGTTTAGCCGGGCTGAGGCGCCGGTGTGCTGGGTACTTTAACGATTGAGTGTTTGACTGGCTCGACGTGCCATTGCCCATCAATGGAGCGGACAGCATTTTTGAATACCCGATGGTTGACAAAGACCCGGTAGACCAATGGACGTTTGGCCGCGTCACCCTGCTGGGCGATGCGGCGCACCCCACGTACCCGCGCGGCTCCAACGGCTCGGCTCAAGCCATCATTGACGGGCGCGTGCTGGCGGCGCAATTGGCGCTGGCCCAACCTGGCGGCGCTGGTATGCGCAGCGCGCTGCTGGCCTATGAAGCACTGCGCAGGCCGCCCAGTTCAAAAACAGTGCTAATTAACCGCTCAACACCGCCAGACTTCATCATCATGAAGGCCGATGCGCTGAGCGGCGGCAAGCCGTTCCGGCACATTGACGACTTGATCAGCCAGGCTGAATTGCAGGCGATTTCAGACAACTACGCCAAAATATCAGGCTTTTCGCGTGAGGCGGCGGAGCCGGTAGCCAGCGCAGCCTGAGAGGCATTCGTTGGGTTTTGTTTGACTTGGCGCAAGCTGGCTGGCATTGCCGGACTTGAAAATGCGTGAATCCCCCCGAATTAATTTTTAATTCGACCTTCCACCCTGCACCTACTCGCAAGGACATTTTCATGCGCCAAGACAAACTCACCACCAAATTTCAGGAAGCACTCAGCGACGCGCAGTCGCTGGCGCTGGCCAACGACAACGGCTACATTGAGCCCGTGCATTTGCTGCTGGCCATGTTGAAACAGGACGATGGCCCGAGAGCACTGCTTGAAAAGGCAGGCGTTAACGTTGCAGGCCTTGAAACATTGGCGCAAACAGCTATTAAAAAGCTAGCGCAAGTCAGTGGGCAAGAGCAAATTTCAGTGTCATCTGATTTGGCCAAGCTGCTGCAAGCGACTGAAAAAGAAGCTATTAAGCGCAGCGATCAATTTATTGCGGGCGAGCTGTATTTGCTGGCCGTGGCTGACAGCAAAGCCGACATCGGGAAAATCGCCAAAGAAAATGGCTTGACCCGCAAGGCGCTTGAAGCCGCCATCAACACCGTGCGTGGTGGTGAAAAAATGGACAGCGCTGAAGGCGAAGGCAACCGCGAAGCGCTTAAAAAATACTGCATGGACCTGACCGAGCGCGCCCGCATGGGCAAGCTCGACCCAGTGATTGGCCGCGACGACGAGATTCGCCGCGCCATCCAGGTGTTGCAGCGCCGCACTAAAAACAACCCGGTACTGATCGGTGAGCCGGGCGTGGGTAAAACCGCCATTGTCGAAGGCCTGGCGCAGCGCATCGTGGCGGGCGAGGTGCCTGATTCACTCAAAAACAAACGCGTCTTGTCCCTTGATATGGCGGCGCTGCTGGCCGGTGCCAAATTCAGGGGCGAGTTTGAAGAACGCCTGAAAACCGTACTGAAAGAACTGGCGCAAGACGAAGGCCAGACCATCGTTTTTATTGACGAGCTTCACACCATGGTGGGCGCAGGCAAGGCCGAGGGCGCGATGGACGCCGGCAACATGCTCAAGCCCGCTTTGGCGCGCGGCGAGCTGCATTGCGTGGGCGCGACTACGCTGGACGAATACCGCAAGTACATTGAAAAAGACGCTGCACTGGAGCGCCGCTTTCAAAAGATTTTGGTCGGTGAGCCAACGGTGGAAGCCACCATTGCCATCCTGCGCGGCTTGAAAGAAAAGTACGAGTTGCACCACGGCGTGCAGATTACCGACCCGGCCATTGTGGCTGCGGCTGAGCTGAGCCACCGCTACATCACCGACCGCTTTCTGCCCGACAAGGCGATTGACCTGATTGACGAAGCAGCCAGCAAAATCAGCATTGAACGCGACAGCAAACCCGAGGTGATGGACAAGCTGGATCGCCGTTTGATTCAATTGCAAATTGAGCGCGAAGCCGTGCGCCGTGAGAAGGACGAAGCTTCGCAAAAACGCTTTGGTTTGATTGAAGACGAGATCATCAAGCTGCAAAAAGAAATCTCAGATTTAGACGTGATTTGGCAGGCTGAAAAGGCCCAGGCCCTTGGCAGCAAAGACGTGATGGAAGAGATTGACCGCATCAAGTTCCAGATTGAAGAACAAACCCGCAAGGGCGACTTTAACAAGGTGGCCGAGTTGCAATACGGCAAGCTGCCAGACCTGGAAAAACGTTTGAAAGCTGCGCAAGACAGCGAAGCTGCGCCCAGCGCAAACGCCGCGCCCAAGCTGTTGCGCACACAAGTTGGCGCAGAAGAAATCGCCGAAGTCGTGGCGCGCTCAACAGGTATCCCGGTTAGCAAACTGATGCAGGGTGAGCGCGACAAACTGCTGCTGATGGAGGGCAAGTTGCATGACCGCGTGGTGGGGCAAAACGAAGCCATTGGCGCTGTGGCCAACGCCATTCGCCGCTCGCGTTCAGGTTTGAGCGACCCAAATCGCCCAACCGGATCGTTCCTGTTCCTGGGCCCCACAGGCGTGGGTAAAACCGAACTCTGCAAGGCACTCGCAGGCTTTTTGTTCGACAGCGAAGACCATTTGATTCGCGTCGACATGAGCGAGTTCATGGAAAAGCACAGCGTGGCTCGCCTGATCGGTGCGCCACCGGGCTATGTGGGCTATGAAGAGGGTGGATATTTGACCGAGGCCGTGCGCCGCAAGCCGTATAGCGTGCTGCTGTTAGATGAGGTTGAAAAAGCCCACCCCGACGTCTTCAACGTGCTGCTGCAAGTGCTAGACGATGGCCGCCTGACCGATGGCCAAGGCCGCACGGTGGACTTTAAAAATACCGTGATTGTGATGACCAGCAACATCGGCTCGCCGATTATTCAGAATATGGTGGGCAAGCCATATGAAGAAATCAAGGACGCAGTGACGGACGAGCTGAAAAACTACTTCAGACCCGAGTTTTTGAACCGCATTGATGAAACGGTGGTGTTCCACGCGCTCGACGCAAAAAACATCGAATCCATTGCGCGCATTCAACTCAAAGTGCTCATGGCGCGACTAGAGAAGATGGAGCTGACGATGCAGGTTTCAGAGGCTGCCATAGCCGAGCTGGCCAAGGTGGGGTTCGACCCCGTGTTTGGTGCCAGGCCGCTGAAGCGTGCGATTCAACAGCGGATTGAAAACCCGCTCAGCAAGTTATTGCTAGAAGGCAAGTTTCCGCCCAAGAGCACCATCCCCGTGGATGTAGATCCGATTCAAAACCCGGGTGTCTTCAGTTTCGACAAGGTTGGCTAAAACTTCTAAAAAATTATAAATTTAATAGCTGCTTACGCCCGTATTTATTGGGCTAATCGGCTTTCTAGCTAATTAAAACGGAGTGTCCTGGTTGTGGTGTCCGCCCGATGCCATCAACCGAGAGAGGTGTCCAGAACCATCATCACTACAAAACCGGCGATCAGCCCGCCAGTTGCCAGCGATTCATGGCCGTTGCGGTGAGATTCCGGAATGATTTCATGGCTGATAACGAACAGCATCGCACCTGCCGCCATTGCCAGACCCCAAGGCAGCAGGCCAGCCGATAAGCCCACCAAAGCCGCGCCAAATACTGCAGCAATCGGCTCAACCAGACCCGACAAGACGCCCAGGCCTGCGCAGGTCCACTTGCCGTAGCCCACGCCGCGCAGCGCCAGGGCCACGACCATGCCCTCAGGAATATCCTGAATCGCGATGCCGGTTGCCAGCGCGAATGCGCTCACCGCGTTGGGTCCAGCAAAAGCTACGCCGATTGCCAGGCCTTCTGGCAGGTTATGCAGGCAAATTGCAAACACGAACAGCCACACACGCTTTAGTGCGCGCCCGCGCGAGCCTTCCAGGCCTTTAATAAAATGCTCGTGGGGCACTAGAGCGTCCAGTGCCAGCAGCAACCCCGCCCCGATAAGAATGCCAGCGCCGACGGTACTGCCCGCAAGCCAGTTGTTTGCGCCCGATTCTCTGGCTGCCGCCAACGCCGGAATCACCAGAGAAAACGAGCTTGCGGCAAGCATGACGCCTGCGCCAAATCCCAGCATTGCGTCGTAGGTGCGCTGTGAAAAATCTCTGGAGAGCAGCACGGGCAGTGTGCCTATCGCCGTGGCTCCAGCTGCTGCAAGGCCGCCGAGCAGTGCTTTTTGCAGTGTGTCGTTCCACGAGGTCGCTAAATGCGCCAATGCTGCAAGCACTATTACGATGGCGGTCAGTCCGATAAGTGGTGCCGCCCACCGTGCGGGCCAGGGCTGCTCTGCTGAAGCGATCCGGCTGGTTGACTCTAGGTTGGGAGGCTGGGGCTGGGAACGCTTGCTCATGGGTCACAACTTTCGCTGGACAAGAACACCAGTACGGCCATATCAAGCCCTGAGAACGCGTAGGCTGACACCAGCAGCACCTCTTATTGGCGGGCTTCACCGATTTGCGTCGCCTGGCTTGACGCCAGCAGGAGTTGCCAACTGTATTAGTACGTGCTATTTATTTAATAGCTCTTAGCACGCGTATTTATTGCGCTACAGCACTATTTTTTGTATTTTTTAGCCACTTTAACGGTTTCTCAAGCGTTGGCCTACTTCATTTTTGTGCTGCTCCAGCCGTAGCAGCAGCGTGGTTGTTTGGCAATCGTCCTACACCGGCGGCTATGGTGAAAGCATAGTATTTTTCGTATGCCAACTCCATTGTGTCTGCCGCGCTCTAGCAGCGTAAAGTATCCGCGCCAAGCCTTTTTGCACGCCTGCGTTGTGGCGGTGATAGCGCTTGCGGCTGCGCCATTGCAAGCACAAGATAAATCGGCTCCTGCGCTGGCGCCGGTCACGGTTTCGGCACCGGCCAACCGAGACCCTGCCGAAAAGTCCTACCGCAACATCATCAAGGGCGTTGACCTGTTTGAGCGCGAGCGCAGCTTGTCTCCCAATGGCGCTCTTCGGTTCAAGTTGCTGGCGCGCAAGCGCGAGACCGATATGAAAAATATTGAAATCGAAGTGATCGGCACCAACACTGCTTTTTCGGTAGCGGTTGCTGACAACCAGACCTTTACGCTACCGCGAAATCCTCAGGCGCTCAGCGAAAACGCACAGGTGGTGCCGAATCGAAAAGCCCAAACCATGACGTGGCGCGCCGACATCCGCACGCCTGGCCTGCCGCTTAATGTTCGGCGATTGGGCGACTTGCGGCTTGAATGTCGGGTGGGGATGGCTTCTGGACTGGTATCGACCAGCGGGACTCTGGCGGGCCGCCTGGCCAGTGCGCTGCTGGATACGCCAGCGTACTGCAACAAAAAAGTGCCGCTGTACCTGTTCTTTGCCGATCGGGCTCTGTTCAGCGTCACGCTGGTATTCGGCACGCGGCGCGAGGTGCTTCCTGTCAGCCAGCTTTACGCAGCCGCCAGCGACGATCCCAAGCTGGGCAGCGACTTGCCCGAGTGCGATTGTGAGGTGCTGGTTGACCGTACGTACTTCCTGCCGCTGGGCGATGCAAGTTGGCCAGATGACACGCGCGTGGAGTTTGAATACATGGTGGACAACTGATGGCACGCGGTGCGGATTTTTGGGCGCTGCGGTCACTGCTTGTATGGGCGGCTTTGGCGTGGTTAAGCGGCTGCGCGGGTTCAGGCGGCTTGTCGGCAACTGAGCCTGGCCTGCCAATACTGCGCGACATAACCATGTCGGCGAATTGGGCACAAAGCAGTCTGGTGATTGGCCAAACCACCAAAGCCGAAGCCCTTGCTGCGCTGGGCCCGGCAACCGTAATCAAGTTCGACAGCGGCTACGAGGTGTGGGCCTATCGCAGCAGAGAAGGACGCTCCCGAGATGCGAACGCCGAGCTGGTGATACTGTTTACGCCAGCGGGGGTGGTGCACAAAAGCCGGATACGCCCGGCTACCGGTGTGGTTTCCCGGTAGGCGAAATAGCAGCATTCAACTGCGCATTGCAGAGCGCGGTTACTGCCAGACGACTGGCCCCTTGCTGGCAAACCACTTCTCAACTTGCGGATCAACAGCGGCCTCAATCTTGTTGCGCTTGATTTTCATGGTGGGCGTTAAAAAGCCGTTGTCCATCGACCAGGGCTCCTTCGCCACCACAATCATCTTGAGCTGTTCATAGTCAGCCACTTTACTGTTTACGCGCTTGAGCACCGCTGCCATTTCTTCTACAAATTCAGCGCGCACTGCGGGGTCTGACAGGCGCGGGCGCAAGCCTTCTGCGGGCACCACCATGGCGTACGCCGCCTGCTGGCCAACCCCTGAAACAAGTGACAACTCCACCATCGAGCTTTCATTGATGAGGTTTTCAATTGGAGCTGGCGCAACGTATTTGCCCTTACCGGTTTTGAACAGTTCTTTTTTGCGGCCGGTGAGCTTGAGCTGGCCGTTTGGGCCTTCCTCGCCCAGGTCGCCCGTCATGAAAAAACCGTCTGGCGTAAAGGTTTCAGCATCCAGGTCCGGCCGTTTGTAGTAGCCCACCAATGTGCCGGGCGACTTGATCAAAACCTCGCCATCTGCAGCAATGCGCCGCTGAACGCCAGGAAATGGCACGCCAACGTGGCCAGCAGCGTTCAGCGTGTTGGTAGTGGTGTGGGAATAGGCAAAGTCCTCGGTCATGGCGTAGCCTTCCATCAGGTTCAGCCCCAGCCTGCGGTACCAGGCGATCAGCGCTGGCGGTATGGGCGCTGAGCCACTTCCGGCCAGCACCACTTCATTAAGGCCGAGCTGCGTCATTACTTTGCGTGCAACGATCTTGCCCAAAATGGGAATCGACAGCAGTCGGTCGAGTTTTTTGGCAGGCATTTTGCCGAACACGCCTTGCTGAAACTTTAACCATAAACGCGGCACGGAAATGAAAACCGTTGGGCGCGCACGCTGCAAATCTTGTTGAAACGTTTCAAGCGATTCAGCAAAGAAAACCCGGCCTTTGCCCCTGACAAAGCCCGCGCACTCAATCCACGCGCGCTCAAAGATATGCGCCAGCGGCAGGTACGACAACGCGCGGTAGACAAACTGTGTACCAGCCTGCTTGTCCTGGTACGCCGCAATGCCTTCGCTGGCGCGCGTGGCGTGCTCAAAGCTGTGCATAACGCCTTTAGGTGTGCCAGTGGAGCCTGATGTGTACATCAGCATGGCGATGTCGTCCGGCAGGCGCCGTGGTTTGCCCGCCATGGGTTCGTTGGCTTTGACAATCGCGTCCCAGGTTTCAAACGTATTTTTTGGTGCCATGGGCAAAGCAATGCACGGCAGGCCAGCTGGAATACCAGGCATTTGCTGAGCCCACGTGTCCAGCTTGCCGACGAACAACAGGCTTGCGCCGCTGTGCTCCAGCACGTATTTCACGGTTTCGGCAGACTCGGTCGGGAAGATGGCCACAGTGGTGCCACCTGACATCCAGATCGCCAGCTCAGCCATCATGAAATGCGCAGTGTTTTTTGACAATATTGCAATGCGCACGCCAGGCTCAAAGCCGCGTGAATTCAGGTGCGTGGCCATGCGCCGCGCCTGATCCATCATTTGGCGCCACGTGTAGTCCACGACTTGACCTTTGCCCAGCGGCTGCGTCAGGTAGACCTGATCGGCTAGCGCTGATTCATGTTCATAGACATAGTCGAGAAGTAGTTTTGAGGCGGCTGACGTGGCCATAGTGACTCCGATTGTTGTTGATGGTGCGGTTGAAAGCATTCAGCCGCGCAAAAGGCATCCTAATCTGGAGCAATCGTCACAACAAGCAGGGCTTGCCCTGATGCGCTTGATCTTTGGCAGCAAACCAACCGCCGCGGTAGGGGCCTAACCGCCGTGGCGGGTTCGCTCAAGTTTGCTGGTGTCCAGCGAATTGGCACGCAGCCTCGCCAAAAGTTCGTCGTACGCCTTTGCGTTGACGGTCGGGGTTCTGGACAAGACCCATAAAAATTCACGCTTGGGTTCGCTGACCGCTACCAGTTGGTAGTCTGCATCCAAGTCAATCACCCAGTAATCGCCCCACACAAACGGCAAAAACGACAGCCACGCGGGGGCAAACCGTACTTCAAGCCTGGGCGAAGTCGCGTTGCCAATCTGGCGCGCCTGCCCTTCAACCTCGCTGATTTTTCCATCGGCGTCGGTGCAGCGGTTGCGCACGCTCACTGTGCCATCGGTCCGCGCACTGTACTGCGCGCTGGTATTGCTGGCGCACATTTTTTGAAAGCGATTCGGAAATTTTGCAATTTCATACCAGACTCCCATATAGCGCGGCACGTCTACGCTGGGCACGGTGGTCAAGGCGGTCTGTGCTGAGCAGTGCAATGACAGTCCCAACAGCAATGCAGTAATTAAATTTTTCACACCATCTCTTTTCTGATTGTTTTCAGGCAAATCGCGCAAATGCAGCGACTACGTGTAGCCAATTATCGTTGTCCCGGATAACTGAGCAAAGCCGTTGATCTGTTGTTTCCTCTATTGCTGCCGACCCGGTCGTTTTTGAAAATTCTTGGTTGTCATGGCGAGTCTTCGCCTACCTTGCGCGAAATTAGTTAAGTGCTCGAAAACCCTGATTGATTTATTTAATGATTGTTTTAACATCAAATTATTGATTGACTTAAAAACTATGACATCAGAAAGTTTTCCCCCCACCATAGCTGCCATCGCCCGGCTTGCCGGAGTCGGCACGGCCACTGTAGACCGCGTATTGAACCAGCGTCCGGGCGTTAATCCTGAAACGGTTGAACGTGTGATGCAAGTTATGGCGGGTCTCGGTACACCGCCATTGCCCGGACGGCCGCGCAAGGGCGAAAAGTTTCGCTTTGCGTATGTATTGCCAAATGAGCCTACGCCGTTCCTGAGCTTGATTGAACGCCAAATCGCGCAGGCTGCGGGCGATTTCCGCCACCAGCACATCACCGAAGTCACGCATCGGCTGGATGCGCGAGACCCCGCTCAGTTTTCGGCCGCGCTTGCCGATTTAAGCCACTGCCACGGAATTGCGCTGTTGGCACCGGACATGCCAGGTGTCAAACTGGCTATCAATGAACTGGTGCGAGCAGGTGTCCACGTCGTGACCTTGTTCTCAGACGTCGCGGGTTCGATGCGAGAAGCCCATATTGGTGCAGACAACCGCGCTGCTGGCCGGACAGCTGGTCTGCTGCTGGCGCGAATGGCGCAACCCGCTGGCCGTGACACGCTGCTGCTGGCGTCGCAGGCAACCCGCTTGTCTGCAGAAATCGAGCGGCGCATCGGTTTTGCGCAAGTGCTGGAGGAAAAATTTTCACACTTGCGATTGGTTCGCGTGCCCGATTTACCGGCCGATGATGCAGGCGCTGAGGCGGGTTTAAAACACTTTCTGCTAAACGATATCGACCCCCAACGTGTTGCCGGCATTTACAACGTCGGCTCCGGAGCAGCTGGGGTTGTCAAGGCGCTTTCCGCCTGCGGCTTGGCAAGCAGCACCGCAACAGTCATTCATGACTTTACAGACGAACACCGCTCGCTGCTTGGAGCGGGTGCCGTGTCGTTTTTGCTTCACCAAGATATTCACTACTGCGTTTTGGCAGCGGCACGCGTGTTACGCGCGTCGTGCGAGAACGTTCGCGGCGCGCTTCAAGTTGCACAGCCGCGTATCGAAATTTTGACTGCCGAAAATCTGCATTGATGCAGGCAAAAAAGCGGCTGTCGGATGTGTGCCAGCAAGATCGACAACTTAAACGGAGATAGGCTATGAAATTGAAATTAACAAAATTGCCTGGGCTTGCTGCTCTGGCCACTGCAGCAGCGTTGACGCTTGGCAGTGCTGCCGCGCAAGCGCAAGACAAAACCATCACGCTGTGCTGGGCCGCCTGGGATCCGGCTAATGCGCTAGTCGAATTGTCAAAAGACTTTACGGCCAAAAGCGGCGTGAAGATGAAGTTCGAGTTTGTGCCGTGGCCCAACTTTGCTGACCGCATGCTCAACGAGCTCAACTCCAAAGGCAAGCTGTGTGACCTGATGATTGGCGACAGCCAGTGGATTGGCGGCGCTGCCGAAAGCGGCCACTACGTCAAGCTCAACGACTTCTTTGCCAAAGAAGGCATCAAGATGACCGACTTTGCGCCAGCCACCGTCACCGGTTACGCCGAATGGCCAAAAAACACACCCAACTACTGGGCGCTGCCGGCAATGGCCGATGCCATCGGCTTTACCTACCGCAAAGACTGGTTTGCCAAGCCCGAGATACAGGCCGAGTTCAAGAAAAAACACAACCGCGATCTGACGCCGCCCAAAACCTGGACCGAATTTCGCCAGGTGTCCGAATTCTTCCAGGGCCGTATGGTCGATGGCAAAAAAGTGTACGGCGCTTACCTGTACACCGAGCGCGGCTCCGAAGGCATCACGATGGGCGTTGCCAATGTGTTGTACCCAATGGGCTTCAAATACCAGGACCCGAAAAAGCCATACGCGATGGACGGTTTCGTCAACTCGCCCGATGCCATCAGGGCGCTCGAGTTCTATAAAGCGCTTTACAAAGGCAGCACGCCACCAGGCTTGACAAATGCCTACATGAGCGAGGGCCTGGACGCGTTCAAGTCTGGCCAGGTGGCCATGCAGATGAACTTCTTTGCATTCTTTCCCGGCCTTAGCAAAGACCCGAACGTTGGCGGCGACAAGATTGGTTTCTTTGCCAATCCTTCTGACAAAGGCAAGGGCGTGCAGCTGGGTGGCCAGGGCATCTCGGTGGTTTCATACTCGGCCAATAAAAACGAAGCGCTGCAGTACGTCAAGTGGTTTGCCAACCCTGACATCCAGAAGAAATGGCAGGCCATTGGCGGCTCATCCGCTGCCAAAGCAGTGCTGAACGATCCGGCCTATCCGAAGAGCTCGCCATTTGCCCAGCCCTTCCTGGAATCAATGGACATGGTGGTCGATTTCTGGGCTGAGCCGTCGTATGCGCAGTTGCTGCTCGCAATGCAAAAGCGCGTCCATGACTTCGTGGTGGCTGACAAAGGCACCGCCAAAGAAGCTCTTGACGGCCTGGTCGTCGACTGGAAAAAAATCTTCAAGGATGACGGGAAAACCAAATAAGCGTTCGCGCAGCGCGCCGGGTATTGCAGTCATTTATCCGGCTCGTTGCAATCCGCCTGCATTGTCATTTGGCAAAGCAAGCTGCTTTTACCCTCACCATTTTTAATGTTTGTTGCAACAACACCATGAGTTATTCTCCGCATCTTTTGCAAGACACCGCCCGCCGTGCGACGCCAGACGCGCTGCAAACGCGAATGCGTGGTTTGTCTGATCGCACGGTGGCATGGATTTTTGTGGGTCCGACCATGCTGTTGCTGCTCGCTATCAATATATTCCCACTGATCTGGACGGTGCGTTTGTCGTTCACCAACTTTCGCGCCAATCGGCCAAATGCCGAGGTGTTGGGTGTTGGCCTGGACAACTACATTTCAGTGCTGACCGACCCCGACATCTGGGCCGCGATGCAGACAACAGCGCACTTTTTATTCTGGACCATTCTTTTGCAGGTAGTGATTGGCTTTTCGCTGGCGTGGCTGGTTGACCGCAAGTTTCGCGGTCATGGTTTTTGGACCACCCTGATCCTGATACCCATGATGCTGTCGCCTGCTGTGGTCGGCAATTTTTGGGCTTTTTTATACCAGCCACAAATGGGCCTCTTCAATTACGTCGTCGCGTTTGTAAGCGGCGTGGCGCCGTCTTCTTTTTCAATGCTGGGCTCAGTCAATCTTGCGCCATGGGCCATCGTCATCGTTGATACCTGGATGTGGACGCCGTACGTCATGCTGATTTGCCTTGCGGGGCTGCGCTCAATCCCAGACTACATCTATGAGGCCGCTGAGGTGGACCGCGCCTCGGCATGGCGCCAGTTCTGGTCAATCACGCTGCCCATGGTGTTGCCGTTCGTGATGCTCGCCGTGCTGTTTCGCGGCATCGAAAATTTCAAGATGTTTGACATGGTAAACCTGCTGACCTCGGGCGGGCCGGGCTCCACAACCGAGCTGGCGTCCATCACGTTGAAGCGTGAAGCGTTTGAAAAATGGCGTACTGGTTACGCTTCGGCTTTTGCAGTGATTTTGTTTGTTGCGGTGTTTGGCCTGGCGAATATTTACGTCAAGGCGCTCAACCACGTGAAAAACCGATAAGGCAGGGGATATCAGGATGACCACATTTTTTGGACCTGGGCGCAAGGGCATCAGCACCGCGCATTCAGTTGTCGAACCCACTGGCGGAACGCGGCTTGTGGCCGGGATTATTGTTGCGCTCTACGCGTTCATCACCATCGTGCCGCTGGCCTGGATCATTTTGACGGGATTCAAAACACCATCAGACGCGATCAGCTATCCACCCAAAGTGGTTTTTACTCCCAGCATCGACGGCTATTGCAATTTGTTTACCACCCGTTCGCGCCAGTCGCCTGAGTACATTGCTGCGTTACCACCGCCAACAGGTGCTTGTGATGACTTAGCACGTGAATCAAATATGGTGATTGCCGGGCAGTCAAACTATGTTCCGCGCTTTATCAACTCCTTGATCATCGCTTTCGGCTCGACAGTGCTGTCGGTCGGCTTCGGTGTGATGGCCGCCTATGCGTTCTCACGTTTCAAGATACCGCTCAAAGACGATTTGCTGTTCTTCATTTTGTCAACGCGCATGATGCCGCCGATTGCAGTCGCAATTCCAATATTCCTGATGTACCGCGAGCTTGGTTTGTCAGACACGCGGCTTGGCATGATCTTGCTTTACAGCGCCGTCAATGTGTCACTGGCGGTGTGGCTTCTTAAAGGCTTTATTGACGAAATTCCGCGTGAGTATGAAGAGGCCGCGATGGTCGATGGCTACACACGGCTGCAGGCGTTTCGCAAAGTGGTGTTGCCGCAGGCCACCACCGGAATTGTGGCGACAGCGATTTTTTGTTTGATCTTTTCGTGGAACGAATATGCCTTTGCCGTGCTGCTGACATCGGGTGCCGCGCAAACAGCGCCACCCTTTATTCCAATCATCATCGGCGAGGGCGGGCAGGACTGGCCAGCCGTTGCTGCCGGTACCACGCTCTTTTTAATTCCGATTTTGGTGTTCACGATTTTGTTGCGCAAGCATTTGCTGCGCGGCATCACTTTTGGGGCGGTTCGCAAATGAAATCAGATACGTCACAGTCAGCGTGGCCCAAAATATTGCGGCGCGGGCCGATGGAAATGGCCGCTTGCATCGTGATTGCATCGGGCATCGCCATGATGCTGCAGCCTTTCGCGCTGATTTTGTTTACCTGGTCGTTTTTAATAATGCTGTTCGGCACACTCATGTTTACTGTCGTCACGAAGTTCCCCAAATAAGGTTTTTGCATGGCTCAGATACGCGTTCAACAGTTACACAAGGCTTTTGCCGAATTCACGGCGGTGCGGGACTCTACTTTTACTGTTGAGGACGGTGAGTTTTTTTGTTTGCTGGGCCCTTCAGGTTGCGGCAAGACCACTACGCTGCGCATGATTGCTGGCCTTGAACTACCAACATCCGGCCAGATCTTTTTGGGCGACGAAGACGTAAGCTTCAAGCGAGCCTCAGCGCGCGACATCGCGTTTGTGTTTCAGATGTTTGCGCTGTATCCGCATATGAACGTACGGCAAAACATCGCATTTCCGTTGGTGTCGCAAGGTATGCCGCGCGCTGAGATTGACCGCCGCGTGCTCGATGCCGCGCGTACGCTGCGCATTACCGATTTGCTGGGCGCGTCGGTGTCAGGATTGTCAAGTGGCGACCGCCAACGTGTGGCGCTGGGCCGCGCCCTCGTACGCCAACCATTGGCTTTTTTAATGGATGAGCCGCTGGGCGCGCTAGACGCTGAATTTCGTGAGGTGATGTGCCTGGAGTTGCGTGCGCTGCATGACCGCCTGGGCGCAACCACGGTGTACGTGACGCACGACCAGACCGAGGCGATGTCGATGGCCGACACGATTGCTGTGATGAACAACGGGCTAATTGAGCAACTTGGAGCGCCGACTGACATGTATGAACGCCCAGCTAGCGTGTTTGTGGCTGATTTTATTGGCTCGCCCGCGATGAACTTTTTACCGTTTGAAGCAGCGCTGCTTGCTGGCGCGGAGTCGATTCAAATCGGCGGGGCAACGGTGGCGGTGCCGCAAGTCCGCGAGGATGCACCTGTGCGCTCATTGCTTTGCGGTGTGCGGCCTGAACATGTGCAGCTTAATCCGGACTCAAAATTACGCGGCGAAATACTGGGCACCGAATATTTGGGTACCAGTCAGGTTGTGACTATTGCCACCGCGCTTGGCTCGACTTTGCGCGCTAAAGTCAGCCCTGATTCGACTATCGCGCGCGGCGACCATGTTGGTCTGGTTTTTGATGCCGCTGCTGTATCGTTGTTTGACCAGGCAACAGGCCGCGCGCTGCGCACCGCGCGCGATGACGCGCCAGCTGTGCGCCGAAAACGCCACGCCGGAGTACATCGCCATGGCTGATTTACAACTCAGCGGCATCAGTAAACGTTTTGGCGACGTGCAGGCCGTAAGCGATTTAAGCCTTGACATCCAAAGCGGTGAATTCATTGTGTTGCTTGGCCCCAGCGGTGCTGGAAAAACGACCACGTTGCGCCTGGTCGCCGGGTTGGAAACACCCGAGGCTGGCGCCATTCACATCGGAGGGCGCGAAGTGACCGCGTTAGCCCCTGCATTACGCGACGTGACCTTTGTGTTTCAGCAATATTCGCTTTACCCGCATTTATCGGTATTTGACAATCTCGCGTTTCCACTGCGCTCGCCCTTGCGACCTGTGGCAGAGCCCGAAATCAAACGCAAGGTTCTCGAAGTTGCGCGAATGCTGCGCATTGAAGACAAACTGCAAAACCCCGCTACGCGCCTCTCGGGCGGGCAAATGCAGCGCGTCGCCATTGGCCGCGCGTTGGTGCGCAGCCCAGCCATCTATTTGATGGACGAGCCGCTGTCATCGCTTGATGCCAAGCTGCGCAATGATTTACGCCTGGAGCTCAAGCGTATTCAACAAGACCTCGGCGCAACCATGCTGTACGTTACGCACGACCAGACAGAAGCACTGACGATGGCCACCCGGGTTGGCGTTCTGGAGCAGGGGCGCCTGGTGCAGCTTGGTACACCGCGGCAGATCTACGAAGACCCAGTAAGCAGCTATGTTGCCTCGCGCCTGGGTGCGCCGCGCATAAACCTTGTGCCGCGCAGCGCATTAGGCGTGTTGGCCGCGCCTGAAAGGGCCGTTACCGCTGGTATTCGCAGCGAGCATGTGGGGCTTGCTAAAAAAGTAATTTCTGCTTTTGCAACGGGTGCTTCACACACCAGCACAGATGCCCATGACGCGGACCTGAGCGCGAAGGTGCTACGCGTTGAGCGCCTGAGCGATCAATACCTCGTTCATGTCGCATTAGCAAATTCAAGCCAGGAGCTGATCTGCGCGCCTGCATTAAACATGTTGCTGGAGCCTGGCGATACCGTTTATTTGCACATCAAAAACATGTTCTGGTTTGACGCCAGCGGCCAGCGCATTCGATTTTGATGCGTCTTAAAAATTGCTCTTTATCTCCATTCATTTTTCCAGTCAATAAAGGACTCTTTTCATGACCCTTACGACGCACGCTCCGCTGATCCAAGCGGCTACGCAAATTTTGCTCGACCATGTTGATGAACTCACCGCGCTGGATCAGGCAATTGGCGATGGCGACCATGGCCTGAACATGCGGCGCGGCGCGCTTGCAATCCAGGCCAAGATGGTGCAACTTACCGAACAGCCTTTCAATGAAGCCCTCAAGACAATGGGGCTGACTTGCATGTCCACTATTGGCGGTTCGTCTGGCCCGGTATTTGGCACCCTGCTGGTCACGCTTGGCAAAGAATTGCCGAGCAATCCTGTTGCAGCCGATGTGGCGCGCGCGCTGGACGCCAGCATCAAGGCCTTGACACGTTTGGGCAAGGCGGAAGTTGGTCAAAAGACATTGCTTGATGTGCTGGACCCGGTACGGCAGTTACTGGCCAACAGCGACCGGTGGGATGCTGAACTGATTTCACAAGTGCAGCAGTGCGCATTTGATAGCGCCCAGGCCACTGCTCATTTGAATGCAGGCCGCGGCCGCTCGTCGTTTCTGGGTGATCGGGCGCTGGGGCATGTTGACCCGGGATCCCGGTCAATGGCGCTGATCATTGGTTCAATTTGCGACCAGCTCCAATCTCAAACCTGACCCTGCAGTCAACGGAATTAACTCAAAATTTTTTAGGTAGGCTTGAATCATGAAAAAAATCATTAACCATGTTGACACTGTGCTGAGCGAATCACTACTAGGATTTGCCGCCGCCCATAGCGACATCGTGACGCTGGATCCAAGCCTGCAATTTGTGCGCCGACGCACGCTCAAGACGGGCAAAGTTGCACTTATTTCCGGCGGTGGTTCTGGTCACGAGCCATTGCACACGGGTTTTATTGGTCACGGCATGCTTGACGCTGCCTGCCCTGGGCAGGTGTTTACATCGCCAACACCAGACCAGATGATTGCGGCAGCACACGAGGTAGACACCGGTGCTGGGGTGCTGTTCATTGTCAAAAATTATTCGGGCGACATGATGAATTTTCAAATGGCGGCAGAAATGCTTGACCACAACAACGAGACAGTCATCATCAATGATGACGTCGCAGTTGAAAATTCAACCTACACAACGGGTCGGCGCGGCGTAGCTGGCACGCTAATCGTCGAGCGAATCGTCGGCGCTGCTGCAGAGCGCGGCAGAAATTTGGCCGAACTTAAAGCACTGGGTGATGCGGTCAACAAAGTCACTGCCAGCATGGCTGTGGCGCTGACATCTTGCACCGTTCCTGCTGCTGGTCAGCCAACCTTTCAGATTGCAGATGACGAAATGGAGATGGGTGTCGGCATCCACGGCGAACCGGGACGCCGCCGCGTGAAGTTGACCTCTGCTGACGACATTGCTGCTGAGCTGACCGGCGCGGTACTTAAAGATCTGGCATTAAATCGCGGTCAGGAGGTCATTCTGCTGGTCAACGGTTTTGGCGGTACGCCGCTGATGGAGTTGTATGTCATGGTCAATGCCGCGCAAAAGATTTTGGCGGACGCCGGCATCAAACCGGTTCGCTTCCTCACTGGCTCTTACGTAACGTCGCTTGAAATGGCGGGCTGCTCCATTACAGTCTGCGCAGTTGATGCGCCCATGCTGGCTTTGTGGGATGCTCCTCTTCACACCGCTGCATTGCGGTGGGGGATGTAAAAGTCAAGGGTCATTAAAGCAAGCTGGGTACATTTGGTGCCTAGCCAGCCAGGCCAGCAAACACGGTTTGCACATCGTCATTGGCGTCAATAGCGGCCAAAAATGCTTCAACTTCTTGCATGTCGGCGGTGCTTAAGCTGGCTGGGTCGATCGGGTTTTTGGCTTTGTAGCCCAGCTTGGCCGACAGCACGGTAAAGCCGTGGGCGGGCAGGGCGCGGCTGACCAGGTCAAGGTCGGCGTGAGCGGTTAAAAACAGGGTGTGGCCAGCTTCTTCATCGGCTTCAAAATCCTGCGCGCCCGCTTCGATGGCTGCTGTCTCGGCATCGGCCCCCGATGAAGTTGGCTCGGCTTCAATCATGCCGACGTGGTCGAAGTCCCATGACACCGAGCCCGATGTGCCCAATTGACCTTTTCTGAACAACACGCGCACTTCCGATGCGGTGCGGTTTAAGTTGTCGGTCAGGCATTCGACCATCAGCGGCACGCGGTGCGGCGCAAAACCTTCGTAAATGACGTGCTCGAAATGCACCGCATCGGTGCCGGTGCCCGAGCCTTTTTTAATCGCGCGGTCCAGCGTGTCTTTGGGCATGCTGACCTTGCGCGCTTGCTCCACCACCAGACGCAGCTTGGCGTTTGATGCCGGGTCAGCTCCAGCGCGCGCTGCCACCATGATTTCTTTGGCCAGCTTGCCAAAAATACGTCCCCGGGCATTTGCTGCCAGCTCTTTGCCCTTTGCTTTCCATTGCGCGCCCATGGTGTCGTTTCCTGTTGTTATCGTTGTTTGTTGCTATTGGTGTGCTGTTCAGCATTGCGCATCCATTTTGGCCTATTCATGGCGCTGAAAATGTGAGCCGACATGTTTACTTGCGCGCTGGGACGGCAAGACCTTTTGCCACCGCTGGTCGCGCTGCGAATGCGTCAAGCCCGCGCTGCACATTTTTAAAGTCTGAAAACCCGACCAGATCACCAGCCTCATAAAAACCCACCAGATTGCGGACCCAGCCGAAGGTGGCGATGTCGGCGATGGAGTAGTCTTCCCCCATCATCCAGTTGCGGCCTTCAAGGCGTTTATCCAGCACGCCCAGCAAGCGATTTGATTCAGCTACGTAGCGGTCACGCGGGCGTTTGTCCTCGTATTCTTTTCCCGCAAATTTATGAAAAAACCCCAGCTGCCCAAACATCGGCCCCACACCGCCCATTTGCCACATCACCCACTGAAGTGTTTCGTAACGCGCTGCTGCATCTCGCGGCAGGAACTGGCCGGATTTTTCAGCCAAATAGACCAGGATCGCGCCCGATTCAAAAAGCGCAAATGGCCTGCCACCAGGGCCGTCAGGATCAAGAATGGCAGGAATTTTGTTGTTGGGGCTCAGCGCGATGAACTCCGGCGTGAGCTGATCGTTTTTACCGAAGTCGATCAGGTGCGCTTCGTAGGGCAGGCCAATCTCTTCGAGCATGATGGATACCTTGACACCATTGGGTGTGGGCAGCGAATACAGCTGCAGGCGTTCGGGGTGCTCTGCGAGCCACTTTTGGGTGATGGGAAATGTTGACAGATTGGTCATGGTGGTCATGGTGGTTTAGTCGTCATAAAAAGGTACGTATCAAATAATACGCATCAAAAAAATACGAAAAACCACTGTAGCGTATGCTTCAAAGAGCTGCAGGAAGTGCAGGTACGCACTAAATTAACTACTATTTAAATAGCTGCTTGCGCCCGTATTCATTGTGCTACAGGCACTATCTATTAAAAATTTATCATTACGGCAGGTTTTTGAGTGGGTGCAGCGGCACGTCTTGCTCTAATGCCAACCGCGCTAACGCTGCGCATGTTTGGTGTTTGAAAAACTTAGCCAGCAGTTTTTGCGTGGGTGAACTAAACATATCGCTTGGGTCGGTCAAAGCAATGCTGGCTGCCGCGCAAAGGCGTGCAGCAAAGTGGGGCTCCAGTGCCGCAACAGCCACGCGGCCATCGTTACAGGCGTAGATTTGGTAGCCTGCATGGCCGCCACCGACTGCAGCGCCTGGCAAAGTCAAACCCCAGCACCGGGGCAGCGCAAGGTAGGCAGCCGCTTCGCTCAGCGCAACTTCGGCGAAGACACCTTTGGATTTTTTCGTGCGCTGCATCAGTACCGCCAACACGGCTTCACTTGCCATGATGGAGCCGCCCATGTCGGCGTACAGAGTGGGCGGCAAGTCCAGGCCCGTAACCAAGCCCTGTTCTGCAAGGTAAGTCAGGTCATGGCCTGGCTCTTCTGCGCGTGCGCCCCGGCTGCCAACGATGGCCACCTGGCACAGCTGCGGGTGCTTCTTGTGCAGCTCTTTAAAACCCAAACCGAATTTGCGCAGTGCTGATGGGCGAAATGACGTCAGCAGCACATCGGCTTTGCCAAGCGCGTTGTGCAGTACGTTTTGGCCGGCTTGGCTTTTGAGGTCAGCCGTGCGGCTGGTAATGCCCGCATGCAGCGCAGCGTATGCCGCCGGGTTGTAGTGCCGCATCGGGTCGCCCGAGGGCGGTTCAAACTTGGTGCAGATTGCGCCCAATTGCTGGCAGCGCATCAAAGCAGCTGGGCCGGGCAAATTCAGCGCGAGGCTGACGATGCGTGTGCCTTTGAGGGGATTGAGAGCTGAAGTTTTAAGTGCGGTCATTGCTATTATTATAGTAGCTGCTAGCGCCCATATTTATTGCGCTAGAGACCTAAAACATCACTATTTTGCCTTTTTTGACGGTTTACAGCGGCAAACCCACATAATTTTCAGCCAGCGCAGTAGATGCTGCAGTTGACCGCACCAGGTAGTCCAGCTCGGCTTCCTGCATTTTCTGGCCAAATGCATCGGTGTCAGGGAAGCGGTGCATCAAGCTGGTCAGTGACCATGAAAACCGCTCCGCTTTCCAAACCCGGCTAAGGGCGCGCTGAGAATACCCATTAATGCCTGCGCTCGACTTTGCATGATAAAAATCGATGAACGCGTCTGACAAATACTTCACGTCAGACGCCGCAAGATTTAAACCTTTGGCTCCAGTGGGTGGCACGATGTGAGCCGCATCTCCGGCCAAAAACAAGCGGCCAAAGCGCATGGGTTCGGCTACAAAGCTGCGCAGCGGGGCAATGCTTTTTTCAATGGATGGGCCAGTGGTGATGCGCTCAGCCAGTTCCGGGTCAAGCCGGGCGCGCAGCTCGTCCCAAAAGGCGGCGTCGCTCCACTGCTCAACGTTATCCGTCATGGGGCACTGAATGTAGTAGCGGCTGCGCGTCGTGCTGCGCATGGAGCACAGCGAAAAGCCGCGCGCGCTGTTGCCATACACAATCGCGTGGGCTGACACGGGCGGCACATCGGCCAACACGCCCAGCCAGCCAAACGGGTAGACGCGCTCAAACTCCTGAATTGCGGTTTTAGGAACGCTGGCGCGGCATACACCGTGAAAGCCGTCGCAACCCGCAATGAAGTCGCAAGTCAATTCGTGGTGCTGCCCGTCTTTGACGTAACGCACTTTGGGCGTGTCTGAGTTGAAGTCAACCACCTCTACGCCGCTGGCGCTGTACACCGTGGTCAAACCAAACGCGGCTCTGGCGGCCATCAGGTCATGCGTGACTTCAGTTTGGCCGTAAGCGGTGACGACTTTGCCCCCCGTCAGGCCGGTAACGTCGATGCTGTGCCGGGCGTTTTTAAACACCAACTCAATCGCATGGTGCACGATGCCTTCAGAAAGCAAACGCGCGCCTGCGCCAACGCTGTGCAGCATATCAACCGTGCCTTGTTCAAGAATGCCTGCGCGAATGCGCTGCAAAACATAGTCGCCGCTCTGGCGCTCAATGATCACGTTGTCAATGCCTGCTTTGTGCAGCAGCGCGCCTAACAACAAGCCAGCCGGGCCAGCGCCAATGATGGCAATTTGGGTTCGCATGGATGTCTCCGATAGATGCCTACAGAGTAACTTTCAGGGCTTGGGCTTGCCAAGGGATTTTTAACAGGCTGTGCGATGATCAGGATCATTGCGCGATCATCGCGCAATCTCGTAATCATTGTGCAGGTGGGGAGGAGCTATGGCCATTAGAAAAGCAGATTTCATTGAAGGCATGGCCAAGGGTATGGCGGTGCTGGAGAGTTTTGACACCGAGCGCCAGCGCCTGAACGCCACTCTGGCCGCGCAGCGTGCGGGCATCACGCGGGCGGCGGCGCGGCGGCATTTGCTGACGCTGGCGCACCTCGGGTACTTGGAAAGCGAGGATGGCTACTACTGGTTGTCGCCCAAGGTGCTGAGGTTTTCTGGCAGCTACCTTGCGTCAAGCAGGTTGCCGCGTGTGCTGCAACCCACGCTGAATCGGCTGGCGGCGCAAACGCAGCAATCGTTTTCAAGCGTGGTGCTGGATCGGGACCAGGTGGTGATCGTGGCGCGCGGTGTTGGCTTTGCTGCCCTGAGTGTGCAAGGTACTGCAAGGGTTCTGGCGTACGGTTTGCATTTGGGTGCCCGCTTGCCAGCCCATGCAACCTCTACCGGGCGCATGCTTTTGGCTTGCCAAAGCCGAACTGATTTTGCACAGTGGATGAAGGGCAGGGCGTTGCCACGTCTGACGGCGCATACCGTGCTGGATGCCAAAACGCTCAAGTTGCTGGTCAGTGCCGCCAGAACGCAAGACTGGTGCGTGGCCAGCCAAGAGCACGAATTGGGCGTGTTTGCGCTGGCGGTACCGCTACGCAACATGCGCGGTGCGGCAGTAGCAGCGCTGAACGTAGTCACCACGGCTGAGCGATTAAAGATCGAAGTCATGCAGCGTGACTTATTGCCGCTTTTGCAGGATGCGGCGCGAGAGTTACGGCCTTTGCTGTAGCCGGCGAGTGTTTGGTGGTTGACCATTCAGCTGGATTCGGCCAAACTATTACTGTACAGTAATTTAATATACAAATCGGTATCAAAACTGACAACCAAGCACCAACATGACGTCCAAAAATTCACATGTAAACCATATCAACCGCCGCCAGGTGTGCGCGCAGGGGCTGGGTCTGTGGGGGTGGTTTACCGTAAACAGCGTAGCCGCGCAGTCTGTAACGCGCGCTGTGCGCTCTACGCCGCCAGAACTGGTCGCATTCAGCCAGGCTGCTTCGCCATGGCAATTCTCGGGAATGGGCGCTCTTCGATTTTTCGGTTTCAAGGCCTACGACGCAATTTTGTGGATGGCGGGCCCAGCGGCAAATCCCTTTCTGGCCAAAAGCTTGTTTGCGCTGGAGATTGAGTACAACGTTGCAGTCAAAGTTGAAGAAATCATCAATGTTTCATTGGTTGAAATGGCGCGTTTGCGGCGTTTGACGGATGCGCAGGTCAAAAGCTGGACCACTGAAATGCAAAAGGCGTTTCCCAGCGTGGTCTCAGGCGACAGACTGACAGGCGTTTATGTACCCAAAGTGGGCACCCGATTTTTTCTGAATGGGCGGCTGATATCAGAAATCAATGACCCAGCATTCGGCGATGCATTTTTCGCTATCTGGCTGGACGAAGGAACGAAACGTCCCGACCTGCGCCGGTCTTTGCTGGGCTCTACCGCAGCGGTTCAACCGGCTGCGGCCAGCAACTAAAAAAACACTACACCCCCAGGTACTGCTGCAGTAACTGCGGATTTGCATTCAGCGCGGCGGAAGTGCCTTCAAACACGACTTCACCCTTGACCAAAATCACATTGCGATCAGTGACTTGCGTGACGTGTTTGTGGTTTTTATCAACGATGACGCTGCTGATACCTGTCTCTCGAATCAACGCGCAAATACGCCAGATATCGCGTGCAATCAGCGGGGCCAGGCCTTCGGTGGCTTCGTCGAGTATCAGCACATCAGGGTTGGTCATCAGCGCGCGGCCAATGGTCAGCATTTGCTGCTCGCCACCGCTTAGTTGCTGGCCGCCGTGGTTCAGGCGTTCTTTTAGTCTGGGGAAGGTGTCCAGCACGCGGTCGTAGGTCCAGTCCCGTTGGCTGCGCGTGCCCGCCCGCGCGGCCATCTTCAAATTCTCAGTCACATTCAGGTTGCCGAAAATTCCCCGCCCCTCGGGCACGTAGGCAATGCCCATTTGTGCAATTTCATACGGCGCGCGGCCGGTCATGGCCTTGCCTGCAATCTCAACCGAGCCGCCGCGTGGTTTGACCAAGCCCATGATGCTTTTGAGCAGCGTGCTTTTGCCCATGCCGTTACGGCCCATCAAACCCACGGTTTCACCGCGCGCCACAAAGAAGTTCACATCGCGAAGGATGTGGCTGGCGGCATAGTGGGTGTTGAGGTTTTTGGCTTCGATCAGGTGGGTCATAGGTAAGCTGAAGTCAGGGGGAGGACGCAGCGTTCGCAGAGGTTACGTAGAAGTTACGCAGAAGTCTAAGAAGAATTCAAAGAAGTTTTTTGGAAGTTCTCTTACGGTTTCTGCGTAACTTCTACGTAACTTCTGCGACTTCTGCGTCCTCCCCCGTATGTTCTTCCCCCAGGTACGCCGCCTGAACACCCGCATCAGCTCGCACATCGGCGGGAGCGCCACTGGCGATTACCTGGCCGTTGACCATCACGGTGAGCTGGTCCGCCAGGGCGAACACGGCGTCCATGTCGTGCTCTACCAGCAGGATGGCGTGGTCGGCCTTAATTTTCAGCAGCAGCTCCACCATGCGCTGGGCTTCGGCCACGCCCATGCCGGCCAGGGGTTCGTCCAGCAGCAGCACCTGCGGCTGGGTGGCAAGCGTCATGGCGATTTCAAGCTGGCGCTGCTCGCCGTGACTGATGGTGCCCGCAATGGCACACGCGCGGTCTTTCAAGCCAGATAGATCGATAGCCCAGGCAGATATTGCTCGAGCAGCTTCACTATTGATAGCGCTTTTAAGTATCTTGAAAGCTTCGGGCGCGCGTGACTGGGCGGCCAAGCGCACGTTTTCCTGCACGGTGAAGGGCAAAAAGATGTTGGTCTTCTGGTAGCTACGCCCCAAGCCCTGGCGCGAAATTTTTTCAGGAGCCCAGCCGGTTGTGTCCATGCCGTTCAAGACCACGCTGCCCGAGGTGGGCGGCATGTCGCCCGACAGCAGATTGGCCAGTGTGGATTTGCCCGCGCCGTTGGGACCGATGACCGCGTGAATGCGGCCCTTGTGCAGGTCAAGCGACACGTCGTTGACGGCTGCCAGACCGCCAAAACGCTTGACCAGATGGGTCGCCCGCAATGCAGGGTTCACTTGCGCATCCATTTTTGCAGCAGCCCCAGTAATCCCCGCGGCGCAAAAACGACAATAAGCACAATAAAAATGCCCATCCATAGCTGCCAATGCTTGCCCAGCCTCACCGTGCCGATGGTGGGTAAATCCTTGAATACATGCAACAAGTATTCAAACGCAAAAGCACCCACAATCGCCCCCGCAAAGTTGCCCATGCCACCCAGAATCACCATCATGATGGCATGCGCGCTCATGTGAAAACCCATTAACTCGGGGTTGATGTAGCCGGTTTGCACACCCCACAAATAGCCCGCCAGGCCTGC
>ENA-OFCX01000195-OFCX01000195.1-metagenomes-genome-assembly--contig:-NODE-195-length-33961-cov-5.402849_pt1 | contig 33961 bp, 28 predicted proteins | sample MGYA00153384_OFCX01 | MGnify analysis MGYA00153384
AAATATGCGCATTCAAAATTCCGTGGCATCGTCGTGCGTGTCGTTGCAAGTTCTAGCGATATCTCGATATTGCGTCGAACTTGCGCCCAACGCACGCCACGCCACAAAATTTTTAATTGCGTATATTTTCGCAACTAACCACTAGTCAGCCCCGGATCAGTGATGACAAACAAAACTTCGTTGGCGCAGGAGCCCTCCGCGCTTGCGGCGAACGACGACCAGTCAGTGAGTTGTTTAGTGAGCGTGCTGGTGCGTAGCATGGCGCGGATCACGCTACAGAGCGCGCTTGACTCGGCTGCCGCGCAAGATTATCCAGACGTTGAGATTGTGGTGGTCGCAGCCATCGGTGCCGAACACCCCCCATTGCCAGAGCGCTGGAATGGGCGCGTGTTGCGTCTGCTGCCGTCTGAGCTGCCGCTGTCGCGTCCGGCTGCGGCGAATCGGTTATTGGCCGAGGCTCGTGGCGAATTTGTGATCTTTCTGGATGATGACGATCAGTGGCGTTCATGGCATCTGAGCACGCTTGTGAACGCGCTACGCAACTCGCCTGAGGTCAGCCTGGCTTATTCGAGGGCGATGATCCGTGACGAGATCGGACGGGATCGCGGAGCGCTTGGCGTGCGCGCGCACCCATTGACATTCGCCGAGCAGAGTCCGCTGGCCATTCACACTGCCTTGTTTCGCAGCACGCTGCTTGCGCATCCCTCGGTCCGCTTTGACGAGTCGCTTGACGTGCTGGAAGATCTTGATTTCTTCATCGCATGCGCTGCTCAGACACCGTTTGCTTTTGTGCCGGAGGTTACGGCAGTCTGGTACGCGGCGAGCGGCGAATCTGGTCATGGCTTGGGGGCCAACGCCACGAGTGGCGCAAGAGAGCGAGGCATTGTTCGTATTCGCGAAAAATGGGCGCATCAGTTTGAGCGTTGGCAAGCCGAACCAATGGGACAACTCGATTTAGCCGAGCTTTATCTGCGCAACGGCGATCTCGTGAGGGCTGAGCGCATGCTGTTTATCGCATCAAAAAATGAGTGGAAAGCGCAGGCGCTATTGAATCGTTTTTTAATGCTCTGTCAGGAAACCGGGCTTGTGATTCCCGCCGCTGGATCGCCAACCACGGCTGGTGATCGCATTGTGCAAATGAAAACAGCGGTTAGCACCGCCGCGATGACCGGCCAGAAGGCGTAGCGCATATCGGCGGTCGGCGCGGCGACAAATAGCCCTGCGAAATACATGGCACCTGACGCCAAACACGTCGCAGCGTGCGGCCAAGTATCGGGCACTAGGGCGGGCGGGTGACCTGACATTCCCTCGGTAGCGCATGAGGCGCCTGACTTCTCGCCGTCCGCACGGAGGTTGCGGCGGCGACGTAATGCGCTTTGGGTTAGTGCGATCGCAACGGTGAGCAGCGACATCATCAACGTTGCTGTCGGCGTCCCCCATCGTGAGTTCGCAAGATAGTCGGCAATGCGTCGCCAAGCGTTCACGCCTCCATCCCACCAGAAAGCGCGTGTTGGATTGTCCCGAAACGATACTTGCGCAGGCTCGACCCGTGTGCTGGTCGCAACGGGTCTGCCCGTGCTGGCATCGCGCTGGTCGATACCTAGCATTAATGCGATTGCACCCGAGCGGTGTGCAAGATAAGCGAAGGGTGCCGCGCGAATGGCGTTCCACCAAGCAGTCGCGAGCGCTGTTGACTGCTGGGTGGACAGGCCGGTGGTGGCGTTGGCCCAGCTTGCCTTGCTGCGGGAATACAACGCGACCGCATTTGACGGATCGTAGCTCGCCCGCAGGTCGGCGAGGCCGGTATTGGGCGAAATTAGAGTGGGAATCAGCACTTGATCAGTGGCAATCGACATCGCCTGCAAGTCCCAAATCGCGGTAATAGCCCAAGTGTCGGATCGCTCCGTAGCTAAAACATGGGATAAGCCAGTATGAACGACTACAAAAATCGATGTCAATATTGTTGCGCCCACCAACGCGAATGCAACGCGCAGCGCACTCCCACTTCGTGCAAAGAACGGTCGCAAAGTTATCATGCACCAAAGCGTGGCCAATGGCAGAACCGCAAGCATTCCGTTGTGACGAATTCCGACGGCGGCAAACAGACATAAGAGCGATACGCACAGCATCGGCTTCCTAACATGCTTGTGAGCTTCCCACGCAGCTGACACCAACATACACGCTACCGAAAGCATCAGTACCGCGACGAGCGCCACGTCTGACCAAATGTGCGGCAGAAGCAGCCACGAGACCGGGGACGCTGCAAGCGCTAGAAAGATAGCAACCGCAGCGATTACCGTGCGACCGCAGAAGTACCCTATGGCTGAGGATGCGGCGCTCACCAGCGTCAGGTTGATACAAAACCAGACCGTCGGTGCGTACACATAAGGAGAAAAAACATCAAACCAGCCAAACGTGATGACGTATGAAGGTGGCCAAAGCGTGCTTACGGCTGCGTGTCTGACCATCCACCACTGATAGGCTGTGTCGAAGCTGGCAAAGCCGGGGCCGGAGAGCGCTGCTACCAGCGTGCAGTAGCTGACGGCGATGCACACTAGTGCGCCTAAGCGCAGATTTCTACTCGACGTGGAAGGCGCGGGCATTTTCGGCGCAAACAGTTGTCAGCAGAGCTTCCCAGTCGCGTACGAATCCGGCGGTATCAAAGAGCGGCGACGTACTGCGCTTGGCCGCGAGGCGTGTTTTTGCTGCGGCTAGTTGTTGCGGAGCAGACAGCAGTTCCAGCAGACGCGCTTCATACGCCTCTTTGTTCGGCGTGATGAATGAATCCTCGCCGTGCGTAGTAAGCAGGCTGCTGGCAACGCGGCCCGCAAACGTGTTGCCAGCGACCGTAAGAAGAGGTACCGCCGCCCATAACGCATCAGATGCCGTTGTGTGACTGCCGTAGGGCAGTTGATCTACGATCAAATCAACCGTGGCGAGGCGGTTCATGTGCGCTTCATTGGGCAGTCGCTGCACGAATACAACGCGATCAGCTACATCCTCGAATCCCGCGTTTGACAGCCAAGCGTTCAAGTTTGCCTCGACGCGAGACCGCGTCGACTCGCTAGGCTCAAGTAGCCACAGCGAGGCACGTGGGCAAGAACGGAGAGCGCGACACCAGATCGCCATAAATTCCGGGCGAATCTTCCACAGTTGATTAAAGTTGCCGAGCAGTAAGGTGTCTTCGGATACTCCAACGGACGTACGAGTGACGGCAACGGGCACGGCTCGTCGGCTGTCGTTTACCTGGTAGGCACGCGGCAGTCTTACCACTGGCACATTGAATTCGCTCTCTGCGCCGAGCGGAACCGTGATGTCATCAGCGACAAAAAAATCAATGCCGAAACCGCCAACGGGGCCTGGGCAACCTAGATAGTGCATCTGAACTGGGGCCACACGCTGACGCGAAATTTCCGGTCGCGCGCCAGCCGTGTGACCTTTCATTTCGATCAAAACATCGATTTTGTGACTGCGAATGAGCGCGACTGCGGCATCGTCGTCAACCTCTGCGATGTTGTGCCAGTGCTCGACCGAAGCCTCAATATCGGCGGCGACAACGGCGGCGCTGCGCGGCCCGTAGCTGTATGCGAAGACTTCGAATTGATCGGGGGCATGGGCGCCAAAGAGCCCGCGAGACAATCGCGCGATCGCGTGGTCGTGAAAGTCGGCAGACAAATACCCGACGCGAATACGATTCGTTGTCGACTGACCGGCGTGCCGCAAACCGCGCCCCGGAAGGTGCGCGCGAGCACCGTGCTCAACGTAATGGCGTAACTGCGCGGGATCTTTCGTTGGCAGGGCGAGCGCCCTGAGCGGGGACACGTCCGACGGACTGCAACGGCTGAAAACGTGCTCAACAGCGGGCTCTAACGCCAGCGCGCCGGGCCAGTCGCATGTGGTTAAACTGGCGAACCAACGTTCAACAATTGCAGTGGGGTTGTCCGGTTCTAGTGCAAGTACGCGGTCAAAGAGCGCAATCGCCGCTTCAAACGAGCCCATCTGGAGCTCAGCGGATGCGATGCTGAGCAATACATCGATTCGCTCCTCGCCCAGTTCAACGGCTCGCCGCAGCGGACGAAGGGCACCAGCGGGATTGGGTGCAAGCAAGGCCGACAACCCAAAATTGACTTGCGCCATGAGATTATCGGGTAGGGCGTTAGCCGTCCGTGCCAGGGCCTCAAGGCGATCCGGGTGACCTGGGGCGTCAATCAACAAATCCGCTATCGCTTGAAGCAGTGCTGGGTTGTCGCCGCACGCGGCGACTGCTTCCCACAATACCGCGACTGCTCTTCGAGGTTCCCCTTTATTGGAAAGATGGATGGCCAGTTTCGCCCAGCCAGCGGGATGTCCCGCGGTACGCTTAGCTGCGTCATGCAAAGAGCGCTCGATCCTGTCAAGATCGCCAAAGGCGGTGCGGGGGGAAGTTTCAGTGTTCATTTTGTTGGATCATCGCATGTGTTCAACCGAGATTATTCATTAGTCACTTACCAATTCAATGATGAAGATTTGCGCTCAGAAATGCGCTCAGCCCGCGTAGAAGCGGCGCAAGGCTCTCCTACATCGAATCCGTTGCTGCTCCGGCTAGTCCGGCTTAGGGCCAGTCACCTCTTCGCAGGGGCGACGATCAGAGACATCGCAAATAAGTAATCTCAGTTCATGTGATTTGAATAGTTTTGCGAGGTTTCGGTTGGCGCAAGCGCTGAAAAACCATGATGTCTTCGTGTCCCATTCCGTAGACGCGGCCTCAGCTGGTCAGCGCCCGTCGTTTTTGAGGTGCCTTGCTCGGTTTGTGGCGTTTCATCTCGCGTCGCAAAGTTCGCAACGCCATTAGTCAACAAATCCAACAACCATGACACGTTTTCCGGCCGTTAACTGCTCGTATCCGCCCTCTGGCACGGGCAGCAGCTCAACGCGCGAAAACCCTACTTTCTTCATGATAAACAGCAGGGCCTCGTAGCTGGGCGCAATGCAGATGCCGGTTGTGCTCGCCTCTGGCGCGTGCGTTTCCTCAGTTTCGTCGATGATTCCGAAGCTCGCGACCATGGGTCGCTGAAATAGGTACGAGCCCCAATCAACGATCCCGTGCATATTGGGCACCACTTGAGTCTCGATGACACAGATCTTTCGGGTCAAAGCGCGCGCCAAGCGCACCGCGCCCACCGGATTTTCTATGTGATAGAGCAATCCGAACATTAAACACACATCGAATTTGCCCAATTCATCATGCGGCAGCGTGTTGATGTCGCGCCGTTCAGCGCGCAAGTTATTGAGTCCATACGCTGATGCAATCAACCGCGTGTCGGAAACGTGTTCGGCGCGCGCATCAATGCCCAGCACGTCGCAACCGAGCCTTGCTAAATGACTGGCAAAGTAGCCTTGATGACATGCAACATCAATCACGCTGTGCGCCGCCCATGGGTCGCCGATGATGGGCGTTAAGGCGCTGATCAACATTTGCAATCGCGTGGTGTGAATGCCTGCCACTTCTGGCGGCAAATACGACTTTGTGGATCGCCCGCCGGGAAAGTCAAACTCATAGAACCAGTCGCGACCATGCACAGTATCCAGTATCGAAGACGCAGCAACGGTGGTGTCAAGCGACAAAATAAACTCCTAAGTACAAGAATGATTACGGCAGCGTGTAGCGACGTCGCTCACGCAACTGTCAGGGAAGCACTGAATAATTTGCTTCCCCGGCGAAGGCCGGGGTTCACGCCCGCCGCAAGTCACCGAAATTGCTCAGGGCGTGGATACTGGCCTTCGCCGGTATGACGAGATATCTCATCTGTTCAGTAATTCCCTAAATATGCATAAGCGCAAGCACACCCACCACCCCACCCAGCGCTGCCACACCGTACATCCCGTATTCCACCCAGCGCTTTTTGGTGAGCAGCGCAATCGCCGCTAGCGCAATGGCGATTTGCAACGCGGTGGTGGCTTGCGCCCAGCGATGGTGCTGGTGCATCTGCTCGTCGCTTTTTTTGTCCCACTCGGTAGATGCGGCCTCCAATTTTTCGGCATCCTTTTTGATTTCTGCTTTCTCGGATTTGTAGCGCTTTATTTCGTCGCTATAAAACGCTTTTTTTGTCTCAGGTGCCAGCTCGATGGCAAGCTCAGACAGGTTCTGTTTGCTGCTCTTCGCCTGATAGTAGTTCCACTGATTCGACGCTTCAGTTTTTTTGATCGCTGCGTTGTTCTTAAATAAGCTGGCATTGGCCTGCGTCGCCCCGCCCTGATACGCGAAGATCGCACCGACGGTTGCGATGATGGCCGTAATGACAGCGATGCCGCCCGCGTGCGTGTCGCCGTGTTTGCCCGCATGCTCCAGCTCGTGGTCGTGGGGGCCGTGGACGTGAAATCCGCCTGCTGACATGATGTCTCGCTAACTAATTCAATGTGATGTTCTGGGTAACGCTACCCGCGCGATCATGCCGGGCCGCCAACGTAATGCTAGCGCCTGCCTTCACGCGCACGATCCAAGTGAAGCGCTGGCGATCCTGCGTGGCGTTTGCGCCGGGGAAGAAACTCACCAGCGTGTGATTGTTGTTGCGGCCTTCGAGCTGTGTGCCCTCTATCCGAAGCTTGCCTTCAACCAGTGACGCGCCTTCTGGTAACGTGATTTCTGCCACCACACCGCGCACATGCTTCTTATTACGCGTCAGTTTGCTCACGTCCGACGGCAGGTGCCCCGTGTTGTGAACGCCGAAATCGATGCGCCACAGGTCGTTGCCAAGGCCCGTGACTTTGGTTGAATGCAACTCCAGCTTTGGTGACATCAGCGCCTGAAAAATGATCCAGTCGGGAAACTTCTCGACTTCCTTTTCCATCAAGTGCGGCGGCGGATTACTGAATGTGTAAATGCGGTTCCAGCCGCCCAGCTCGACCTTGCCTAGCTCCGGATGGTCGTACGAATACCAATCGACGTAACCTTTGCCTTTGTGCGTCTCATCGGTCCACTTGAGCAGCTTCAAATCGTCTTCCACCGGATGGTCGCGGAACCAGTCGATGTACTTGTAGCCCGTGATCCCGGCCTCGCGCATCGGGCACCAGATCTCCACCACCCAGCAATACGAACCCAACTCGGTGTACAGCCAGTCCTGCGTCCCGGTGATGACTTCTTTCGGGTGATATTTGAATTCGTGAAAGACGCTGATCGCCGGGTAGCCGGTGAGTTCTTCGCCCTTCTGGCCTTGCGTCTTGAACACCCATAAATCTTCGGGCGGCATCTCGTCATCGGCCTTGGTGCCGAAAGGGCGCAGCAGCACCCCGCTCCAGGTGTGGAAGAACAGGCCACCACAAATGTTGCGGTGTTTGTTGATGAACTCCACACAGGCGCGCACTTCGGGCTCGCTGGTCGGGAAGTCACCGGCACCGAGTTGCGCGCCTTCAGAACGCCACTCCTCGGGGAAATTGCGATTGAGATCGAGCCCCGTTTTCGGACGCGCGACGGGCAGACTGAAACCGTCGTAGCCTTTCACGCGACCCTCGGAAACGATGCGGAAATACTCGCCGCCGACTTCAATCGGGTCGCGCCGCACCATCAGGCGTTGCTCCGTTGAATGTTTCTTCCATGGTCCATTCGCGTCCGGGATGCGCATCATCAGGATGCGACCGTCGCCGTCAATGTCTTCGGCTTCCAGCCCTTCGATTGCGTCTTCGTCATAGGGATACGGACGCGTGGAAGAGCGGATGTACTTCGGCTTGTCGGCCATCGCCCATTCCGCGCCGTCCGGATTCACACGCGGGATCACATACAGCGTGCGCGTGTCCAAAAGGCGCGTGATGTCGTCGCGCTTGCCATAGTTCGACAGCACGGTGTCAATCAGTTTCAGCGCAGCAACCGAACCGGAAAGTTCGGTGGCGTGGATGTTGGCGTCGACGTAATACGCAGGCTTCGTCAGCGGCTCGCCAGTGGCGTAATTGGTCAGCGTTATGCCCCAGATTGAGCGCCCTTCGTGGCTTTGGCCGATGGATGCCATGCGCGCAAAGTTTGGGTGCGCGTCCACCGCTTTGCGCAGCAGCGCGGTCAACTCTTCAAACTTTACGAACCGGTCGTAGGGGAACATGCGCGTAGCCTTCAATAACAATCCGAGATTGTGCCAAACCTTGACGGCTTGGCGAGCGCATTCGGTCGGCAAATGGTCGATGTGGAGACTGGCGATTTCAACAATTCAGCTTTTCGCTGAAACGCTTATCTAAAGCGGGGTAAAGGCGAATTTATCTACTAGTCGATTAATGACAAAATGCGCCTCGAACCCTTATTTACAATGGATTCTACGAAAAAGCTGTGAACTGAGCACGTCGCCCGACGTGCTGCACGGAGAGCCTTTGCCAGGGTTACGCTCGCGCCTCCAGCGCCGCAACTGCTGGCAAGCACTTCCCTTCAAGAAATTCGAGGAATGCGCCGCCCGCTGTCGAGATGTAGCTCACCTTGTCGATGATGCCGAACTTGTTGATCGCCGCGATGGTGTCGCCGCCGCCGGCGATGGAGAACGCGGGCGAGGCCGCGATGGCTGCCGCGATGGCTTGGGTGCCGCCTGCAAACTGGTCGAATTCGAATACGCCGACCGGGCCGTTCCAGACAATCGTTCCGGCATGAGCGATGATGCCGGCAAGCGCTGCGCCGCTGTCCGGACCGATGTCGAGGATCATGTCGTCTGCGGCTACTTCCATGATTGATTTGGTGGTCGCTGCTGCGTTTGCTGCGAATTCCTTCGCGCAAACTACATCCGTCGGCAAAGGCACGCTGGCACCGCGCGCCGTCATCTTGCTCATGATGCGCTTGGCTTCACCGACGAGATCACCCTCAGCGAGCGATTTACCTATTCCATGCCCTTGCGCCAGAAGAAACGTGTTGGCAATCCCACCGCCCACAATCAACTGATCCACCTTGTCGGCGAGTGACGCGAGGATGGTGAGTTTGGTCGATACCTTGGAGCCCGCCACAATCGCCACCAATGGCCGCTTGGGCGCGTTTAGCGCAGCGGCAAGGGCTAGGAGCTCTCCCGCCATCAACGGGCCCGCGCAGGCCGTTTTAGCGAAGCGGGCGATGCCAACAGTTGAGGCCTCAGCGCGATGCGCGGTGCCAAACGCGTCGTTAACGTACACATCACAGAGTGCTGCCATCTTGCGGGCGAGCGCTTCGTCGTTCATTTTCTCGCCCTTGTTGCAACGGCAGTTTTCCAACAACACGACCTCGCCGGCGGCCACCGTGAAGCCGCCGTTGACCCAGTCCGCAATCAAGCGCACCGGCTGGCCAAGCAATTCCGAAAGCCGTTTAGCAATCGGTGCCAAGGAATTCTCAGGCTTCACCAAGCCCTCGGTCGGGCGACCCAAGTGCGAAGTCACCATTACCGCCGCGCCCGCTTTTAACGCGAACGCAATGCCGGGAATCGACGAGCGAATTCGCGTGTCGTCCGTAATGTTGCCCGCATCGTCCTGCGGCACATTCAAGTCAGATCGAATGAAAACGCGCTGGTTTTTGAGGTTTTGGTCGGTTAATTTTTTGAAATTCATAAAAAGCGCCGCATCGACAGCGCTACTTCGCCGCCATTAACGCAACCGTGGTGTCCAGCATACGATTGCTGAAGCCCCATTCGTTGTCGTACCACGAGCAGACTTTGACCAAACGGCCCGACACTTTGGTGCAGGTCGAGTCGAAGATGGACGAATGCGGATCGTGGTTGAAATCGCTGGAAACGAGCGGGCCGTCGCTATACGCGAGCACGTTCTTCAGCGCGCCGACGCTGGCGGCGTTCATGATGGCATTGATCTCGTCAACCGTGGTGTCGCGCGCGGCGACGAACGACAGATCAACGAACGACACGTTGATGGTGGGCACGCGAATGGAGAAGCCGTCGAGCTTGCCATTCAACTCCGGCAACACCAGACCCACGGCAGCGGCTGCACCGGTTTTGGTGGGGATCATGTTGTGTGCGGCGGCGCGGGCGCGACGCAGGTCTTTGTGGAACACATCGGTCAACACCTGATCGTTGGTGTAGCTGTGAATGGTGTTCATCAAGCCATTCACGATACCCACTTTTTCGTGCAGCACTTTGGCCAGTGGTGCCAAGCAGTTAGTCGTGCAACTCGCGTTGCTGATAACGGTGTGGCTGGCTCTCAACACGTCGTGATTGACGCCGTAGACAACCGTAGCGTCCACGTCTTTTTCGCCCGGAGCTGAGATGATGACTTTTTTGGCACCGCCTGCGATGTGGCCGCTGGCTTTGGCCTTGCTGGTGAAGAGGCCCGTGCATTCGAGCACCACATCAACGCCGTGCGCGCCCCACGTAATTTCGGAAGGGTTGCGGACGGCGAAAACCTTGATGCGATCACCCTCAATCATCAGGCTGTCGCCCTCAACCGCTACGGTTTTGCCAAACTTGCCGTGCGTGGTGTCGTAACGGGTCAGGTGCGCGTTGGTCTCGCTGTCACCCAGATCGTTGATCGCCACGATCTCGACATCGGTGCGACCCGATTCGTACAACGCACGGAGAATGTTGCGACCGATGCGGCCGTATCCGTTGATGCCTACTTTGATTGCCATGTTGCGTTCCCTGTAGGGTGGGCACCCCGTGCCCACCGATTCACGAATGGTGGGCACGGGGTGCCCACCCTACTAATAATTCCGGGCTAAACGAGGGCCTTCGCCTTCGCCGCCACGTTCTCCACCGTCAATCCGAAATGCTTCATCAGCACCGGCGCGGGTGCCGATTCGCCGAACCTGTCGATGCCGATCACAGCCCCCGGCGTTTGTCCGCCGTGCACGTACTTCCACCAGCCGTCGCTGACGCCTGCCTCAATCGCGAGCTTTGGCAAATCGGGCGGCAACACGGCAAGCTTGTAGTCAATCGTTTGTTGATCGAACAACTGCGTGCACGGTATTGAGACCACACGCGCTTCAACACCGTCTGCGGCCAACGCCTTTTGCGCGGCAAGTGCCAAGCCCACTTCTGAACCCGTGGCGATCAGCACAACCGCAGGTTTCAGCACCTCCGACACGATGTAACCACCGCGACGAATCAGCGCCTCATGCGACGTATCGCGCTTAATCACTGCCGTGTTTTGCCGCGACAAACAGAGCATGGTCGGGCCGTCTTTGCGCTCAATGCCGCTGGCGTACGCGACCGTGGACTCCATCGAATCGGCAGGCCGCCACACATGTAATCCAGGGATCAAACGCAGGGACGCCACATGTTCCACCGGCTGATGCGTTGGGCCGTCTTCACCGACCCCAATCGAATCATGCGTGAAGATGTAGATCACGCGCGCTTTCATGAGCGCGGCCATGCGAATGGCGTTCCTCGCGTAGTCGCTGAACACGAGGAAGGTGCCGACATACGGAATCACGCCGCCGTGCAGCGCCATGCCGTTGGCAATGGCGCACATGCCAAATTCGCGCACGCCGTAACCAATATGGTTGCCGGTGCCGTCGCTTTTAACAGCGGTCGACTGCTTGTGATTAGTGAGGTTCGATCCGGTTAAGTCGGCCGATCCGCCGATCATTTCCGGCAGCGCGGGGCCAAAAAATTCGAGTGCGTTTTGCGCGGCTTTGCGGGTGGCAACTTCTTTGTCCACCGCGATGGCCGCATCAATAGCCGACTTCAAAATGGACGCGTAATTTCCGGGCAATTCGTTGCTGAGACGGCGCTTCAGTTCTGGGTCTGCACTGGCAAAAGCCTTGTTCCATTCGGCTTCACGCAGCGCGCCGCTCGCCTTGGCATCGAGCGTTGCGTACGCCTCAGCGGGCAGCTCAAACGGGGGCAACGTCCAGCCAATGTGGGCGCGGGTTGCCGCGATTTCGTCGCCCATGACTGCGGTGCCGTGCGCCTCGCCGGTGCCATGTTTGTTCGGTGAACCGTGACCGATGTCGGTTTTGCAAATGATCAGCGTCGGGCGCGCGGTTTCTGTTTTTGCAGCGACGATTGCAGCGTCAACCGCGTCAATGCTTTGCCCGTCAATCGGGCCGATCACATTCCATCCGTATGCACGGAAACGCATCGCAGTGTCATCGCGAAACCAGCCAGCAACGTCGCCATCAATCGAGATGCCGTTGTTGTCGTAAAAAGCGATGAGCTTGTTGAGGCCGAGCACGCCAGCGAGCGAGCACACTTCATGCGACACGCCTTCCATCATGCAGCCGTCGCCCATGAATGCGTAGGTGTGATGGTCGATCACGTTTCCGTATTTTTTCGCGAGCAACTTCTCGGCAAGCGCCATGCCGACCGCGTTGCCAATGCCTTGTCCGAGCGGGCCGGTGGTCGTTTCAATTCCCGGCGTGATGCCCACCTCGGGATGCCCCGGCGTCTTGCTGTGCAGCTGACGGAAATTTTCGATCTCCGACATCGGCAACTCGTAGCCTGACAAATGCAGTAGCGCGTACGGCAACATCGAGCCGTGGCCGTTGCTAACCACGAAGCGATCACGATTGGGCCAATGCGGGTTGGCAGGGTTATGGCGCAGGTGTTTTGACCACAGCGCGACTGCAATTTCCGCCATGCCCATCGGCATACCTTGGTGGCCAGACTTGGCTTTGGCCACAGCGTCCACGGCGAGCACGCGGATGGCGTTGGCGGCGGTGTGTAAATCAGTTGCGGATGAGGAAGCCATGCAGAAATCTTAGAGGAGGTAGCGCCCCGTGGACGCGGGCAAGCCCTTAATTATCGCTGACTGCCGCCGCCGATTCGACGCCCCGAACTACCGCTGTGGCACAAGCAGCTTTTAAGTAAAAGCGCCATTTATTATGGGCTGATACGTGTATTTGCCAATAGTCGATAAGTAGCTATTTATGATGATATGCCAAGATAGAATGGGCGTTCCAGTAAAAAGCTATTCGAAGAGCGCGCGTTTTTCTCGGCCAGCGAGCTTGATTTCGCGCTTCATCTCGCGAACGCGCGCCTCGACGTAGCTCGCCTCAAAGTAATCGCCGTCGCCTGCTTTTGCAGCAAGCTCGAATTGATCCAGCGCACCGCGCAGATTGGTCTGCCGCGCATACAGTTCACCTAGAAACCGGTGCTGTTTCATCTTCATCCCGGCGTCCGCGCTGGCGCGGGCGGCAAGATCCAGCAGTTGCACGTCGTCGGGTTGACGCGCCAAACTTTTTTCTAGCGACGCGAGCGCCCGCTTGGGAAGCTTTGCGCGTAGCAACACGTCCGGCAGATCGTAGTGTAATTGCCAGTGGTTGGGATATTCAACCATCGCGCGTTCGAAAAAGGTCACGGCGGGGCCAATTTCTTCGGCCTGAATCAGTATCTGGCCCATCATCGCGGTGATCATCGGGTGCTTGACGCCTGCGGACTCGAGTGAGGCCAACTCAGCTTTGGCCCGCACAAAATCACGCTCGCGCAGCACGGCGGCAGCGAGCCCGTAACGGGTCGCAGCCTCCGATGAATATTTGCGCTCGGCCAGTGCCGATTCGAAGTGTTTCACCGCTGCGGGCGCGTCGCCCACATAGCTGCGAATCAGCGCGCGAACGTAGTGAAAATCAACACTCTCTTTGGCCAGTTTGAACTCGCCCTTGCCGACGCGATCCTGCGCGTCGGCGATGCGCTCGGCGGTGATCGGATGGGTGCGTAAATAGCCGGGCACCACGCCCGTATCGTTGATTGAGGATGAGCGTTGCAGCCGCTCCATAAACGTGGCCATCGCGGCCGTATCAAACTGCGCGCGCGACAAATACTGAAAGCCGATACGGTCGGCCTCTCGCTCATTTTCGCGCGAAAAATTCAAATAGTTTTGCACCGCCGCGGCTTGACTTCCCAACAGCGCGCCCTGCGCCACGTCGCCTTTGCCGGACTTCGCTGCGAGCACCGCCGCCGCTAATCCGGCAATACCCATCCATGCGTTTTTGCGCTGGTCATCCATCATCCGCGCGTAATGTTTTTGCGTGACGTGCGAGATTTCGTGCGACAGCACGCCCGCTAGTTCGCTCTCCGACTGACAGAGCAACACCAGCCCCATATTCACGCCGATGTAGCCGCCGGGCATGGCAAAGGCGTTGATCGACGGGTCGCCCACCGCAAAAAATTCAAATCGCTCGCGAATGCTAGGATTGGCCGTGAGGATGCGTTGGCCTAGTTCGTTTAAGTACGCGTTGACCTCAGGGTCATTCAGGTAGGCGCCACTGGCGCGGATTTCGCGCATCGCCTCCTGCCCAAGCTTTTTTTCTTGCTGACCACTCACCAGCGCGCCAGAACTGTCGCCCAGCTCCGGCAACGACGGCTGCGCGGTGGCAGGTGTTACGACCAGCGCCAACGCGGTCAACACGGCCACCGCTCGAACCGCTTTGTGTGAAGCGCGTGGGCGTCGGGCGTAGGCTTGAGCGTTTTGCATGTTGCTAAGATAGCTGAAAACCGCTTCCGGTTCCTTCGCAAGGTCTATTTCGTCATGGTCGAGCAGCAACATCAGGTGGCACTTCCCCTGACCCACTTCGACGCAGCCGGACAGGCGCATATGGTGGATGTGGGCGCAAAAGCCGAGACGCACCGCGTGGCGCGCGCCGAGGGCACCATCGCGATGCTACCCGCCACCTTCGCGTTGATTGCGTCGGGCTCGCACAAAAAAGGCGATGTGTTGGGCGTGGCAAGGTTGGCAGCGATTGGCGGGGCAAAGCGTTGCGCCGAACTGATTCCGTTGGCTCACCCCATTCCGCTTACCAAGGTCGCGGTTGGCTTTACGACAGACAGGGCTAGTTCTACCGTGCGTATTGAAGTGACCGCTGAAACGGTGGGACGCACGGGGGTTGAGATGGAAGCTTTGACTGCCGCGAGCGTGGGCTTGCTGACGATTTACGATATGTGCAAAGCGGTGGATCAAGGCATGGTGATTTCGGCAATTCGGTTGCTGGAGAAGAGGGGCGGGAAGTCTGGGCATTGGAAGGTAGACGCATCGCTGCCGCCTCTCGTCGACCAAGGCGGGTAACTTCGATGGGTCTTCGTAGGGTGGGCACTCCGTGCCCACCAATCGTTGACAAAATTGGCCAACTTGTAAAGCAACGTCTTGGTGGGCACAGGGTGCCCACCCTACAGGAATTATTTGTCGTTCATGGGTAGTTGGCGATCGCCCACCGTCCCAGCCCTCTGCGCATTCGCCATTGCCGTAGGTGCCGCGCAACTGATCCCGCAATTGCCTACACGAGCACTTTCGTCTGGTCTGTTCGCTCTAGCGCTATTGATCGGACTTTGGCAACTGGTGCGACCGTGGCGCGTTGGCATCGTGCCGTTGCTGTGCGTGTCGCTCGCGCTGGGTAGCAGCTATGCATGGCTGCGCGCCGATATGCGCATAACGCAAGCGCTCCCCGCCGAATGGGAAGGCCGCGACATCGAATTGGTCGGCATCATCGATGAGCTGCCGCAAACCGATGCGCAAAGTGTGCGCTTTGCGTTCGCGGTAGAAAATGTGATCACGCCAAGCGCCATCGTGCCGCCCCGAATCGCACTCGGTTGGTACAAGGCGACCATCAAAGAGCTGCACGGCGAACCGCTGCCGACGCTGCATGCCGGCGAGCGCTGGCAACTCACGGTGCGGCTCAAGCGACCGCACGGCTACGCCAACCCAGACGGCTTTGACGTTGAAGCGTGGATGCTGGAGAACGAGTTGCGCGCTACGGGCGGCGTACGCGGTGATGAGCCAAATCGTCGTCTAAGCGCTAACGCAGGACGCCCAATTGATTATGTGAATCAACTGCGGGACCGCATCCGCGAACGCATGCGCCAAGCGCTCGCCGACAAACCGTATGCGGGCGTGCTGATCGCGCTCGCGTTGGGCGACCAACGCGCAATTCCAGAGGCCGATTGGGCACTGTTTAACGCCACCGCCGTGTCGCATTTGCTCTCCATCAGCGGCGCACATGTCACTTTGTTTGCCACGTGGGTCGCATGGGTCATGTTTGCGTTGTGGCGACGCTCGCCGCGCCTCGTGTCGCGCTTGCCCGCGCAAACTGCCGCCGCGATTACCGCCGCCGTCATTGCCGTGGCGTACGCGGTATTGTCGGGTTTCGCCGTACCCGCGCAACGCACCTGCTACATGCTGCTCACCGGCGCGCTCGCGTTCACCTTGCGCCGCTCGCTGTCGCCGTGGTTGATCCTCGCGTGGGCGTTGGTCGTGGTGCTGGTGATCGACCCATGGGCGGTGCTTGCGGTGGGATTCTGGTTCTCGTTCTCCGCGGTCGCGCTGTTGATGTACGTCACTGTTGGCCGCGTCGGCGAGCGCCCGTGGTGGCGCACGGTGCTGGTGACGCAGGCCGCAGTGACGTTTGGCTTAGTGCCGCTGTCCGTCGCGCTGTTTCAACAGGTGTCACTGGTCGGCCCTATTGCCAATGCGGTGGCTATTCCGCTGGTCACATTGCTGGTAGTGCCGCTGGTTCTGATCTGGATGCTGATTCCGATTGACGCGCTGCTGGCCATTGCCCATCAACTCATCAACTGGCTCACTCTCGGGCTGCAATGGCTGATGACTTGGCCCGCGCCGCTATGGACGCAGCATGCGCCGCCTTGGTGGACGGTGGCACTGGCGCTGCTCGGCAGTCTCGTGCTGCTCGCGCCGCGCGGCTGGCCGCACAGGTGGTTAGGCATTTTGTGGTGCGTGCCGCTGTTCGCCATCACCCCTGAGCGACCTGCCATCGACGAGTTCAAATTGACGATTCTCGACATCGGACAAGGAACCGCAGCGGTGGTGCAAACCGCGAACCACACGCTGGTTTACGACACCGGCCCGAAGTGGACAGACACCACCGACGCGGGGTCACGCTTGATCGCCCCGTACCTGCGGGCGGCAGGCTCGTCACGCATTCACGGACTGGTTGTTAGTCACCTCGACATTGACCACAGCGGCGGTGCGCGATCATTGCTGACCAGCGTGCCTGTGGACTGGATGTTGACCTCCGTTTTTGCTGAAGCAGGCATCGTGAAAACGGCGCAGGAACGCGGCGTCAAGGTCTTGGGTTGCGCGGCGGGGCAAACGTGGCTGTGGGACAACGTGCGCTTTGATGTGTTGCATCCCGATGCCGACAACTACGCCAACGCGAAACTCAAAACCAACGACCGTTCTTGCGTGGTGAAAGTGACTGCCAAATCGTTTAGCGTTTTGCTAACGGCGGACGTTGAGGCGATGAGCGAGGCCGACATTGTTGAGCGCTTCGCAGCGCGTCCCGAGGCGCTTAAAAGTGACGTGTTGCTGATGCCGCATCACGGTAGTTTGACCTCATCGACGCCAGAATTTATCGACGCTATTGCACCCAAGTTAGCGGTCATTAACGCAGGCTATCGCAACCGATTTGGCCATCCGCGTGACGGCGTGTTGTCACGCTATGTTGAACGAAATATTCCGGTGCTGCGCACCGATTGGCATGGCGCGATCACCATCAACTCCACGGAAGGCCTAACTAGCGTCGCGAAAGTGCGTGATACCCGTCAACGCTATTGGGTAGATCGGCCTGATCTTACGGATCGGCGACCGATTGAGTGATTTGTAGGAGCGGCCCTGGCCGCGATACCGGCGTCGCTTGCAGAATTTTTCGCGCCCAAGGGCGCTCCTACGCGGCCCGAAACCGCCCAATTCGCACCGCCGTCTGCCCCACTTTCGGATGCGGCACTGGCATCACCATGACCGCATCGGCATGTGGTGTGCGCACTTCCCGCTCGCCGTCCATCGCGATCAGCGAGCCTTCCGTCGCGACCACTTCCAGCCCGCGCACGGGCCGAATCCAGTGAAAATCTGCGTGAATGCACGTCACCACCGTGCCTATATCCACGATGCGCTGCGACTTCACTGTTGCCGCATTCAGAGCGGTTGCAATCCAAGCCTCATCCAACACATCGAAGTGTCGCAAAAACCGCAACATCACATCTTTCGCCACATCGCCCACGGCGCGTTCCCAGTGCTGTCCGCATTCAATCAACACCGCACTCTTTGGGTTGAGCGCATCGCCAAACCCCGCGTAATCACGCAAACGTTTGCCCGCCGCGTGACCGGAATCCACCAGAATGTGCTCGGGCGCACCAATAGCGCGCGCCAGCGCCAATCCCTTTGCCGTATCGCCCGCCAGCGAGATCGGCGGCGCGGGTTCCAGCATCGAATGCAAATCGAGCAGGTGATCCACGGTGTCGTAAAACGGGCGCAGTTCGCGCGCACGTCGCAGCTCTTGTGAATCACGATTACCGTCGAGTGTTGGCTCATCCCACAGTCGATTGAAATCCTCTTCTACGCAGCGCGAATCGAACGGCTTGGCCGCATCAAACGATTGATAAGCATCGACGTTCGCGAACGCCACCGACAGCGTGCCGCGCAAGGGCAGCAAGCCCGCGCCAAGCTCGCGCAACAGCCAGTCGCAAGCGATGGCACCGCACACCTCGTTGCCATGCACCAGCGCGTTCACGCACACATGCGGGCCCGGCGCATCAGCTTTATGTGTCCACACATGAGCGAACCGGGTGTTGCCGATGGCCCATTCGCTAATGTCAGGAAAAATCGTTTCGATGCGTGCGTTCATGGGTACTACTCGATCATGCAGTGGGTTATCCTGTGGCCTCAAAATTCAGCCGGGAATCACCATGAGTTCAACAAAAAAGTTTCTGCGACCGATTATGGCGTCATACGCAGCCATTGCAGCCATTGCCGCCACCGCGCTGAGCGCCTCTCTGTTTGCACAATCGATCACCGTCGGCCTTTCGGGAGACATCACCGCCTTTGACCCCCATTATCACAACGTCGGGCCGAACAATGCGTCGGCTGGACATGTGTTCGAGAAGCTGGTGGGAATGGACGAGCGACAAAAGCTGGTGTCGGGCCTCGCGCTGTCGTGGAAGGCGGTCGACGATCTGAATTGGGAGTTCAAGCTGCGCAAGGGCGTCAAGTGGCATGACGGCACTGAATTTACCGCAGACGACGTGATTTTCACGGTGGATCGGGTGCCGAAAGTGCCCAATTCGCCGTCGTCGTTTTCGACGTACGTCCGACCGATCAAAGCCATCAAAGCGACGGATGCGCACACGCTGATCATCACCACTGAAAAGCCGCATCCGCTGCTGCCAAACGACCTGTCGACCGTGTACATCACCTCGAAAAAAGCGGCGACGGGAGCGACGACCGAAGACTTCAACAGCGGCAAAGCGGCGGTCGGCACAGGCCCTTACAAATTTGTGCGTTTCGCTAAAGGGGATCGGCTGGAACTTGCCAGAAACGACGCGTGGTGGGGCGGCAAAACACCGTGGGAAAAGGCGACGCTGCGCTTGCTAACCAACGACCCGGCACGTGTCGCAGCGCTACTTTCGGGTGACGTGCAGGCTATCGAGAACGCGCCGACCGCCGATATGTCGCGCCTGAAGGCCGACAAAAGTTTGTCACTCTCACGCGTCGGCTCCAACCGACTGATTTATCTGCACCTTGACTCGAACCGTGACGTGACCCCGTTCGTCACCGACAAGCAGGGTAAACCGCTTGCCAAAAATCCGTTGAAAGACCCGCTGGTGCGCAAAGCAATCTCGCTCGCCATCAATCGTGATGCGATGGTCAGCCGTGTGATGGAAGGCGAGGCAATTGCGGCGGGTCAGCCGTTGCCGGATGGTTATCCCGGCACATCGAAGGCGCTGAAACCCGACAAATTCGATGCCGCGCAGGCAAAAAAACTGTTGGCCGACGCGGGCTATCCCGACGGTTTCGCGATGACCATTCACACGCCGAACAATCGCTACGTGAACGACGAACAAATCGCGCAGGCGATCGCGCAAATGCTCTCTCGAATCGGCATTGCGATGAAGGTAGACGCTATGCCGTCGTCGGTGTATTTCACGCGGGCGACCAAGCTCGATTTCAGTTTTATGCTGCTCGGCTGGTCGGCAGGTTCCGGCGAAATGTCGGACAGTCTGCGTCCGTTGCTCGGTACGTTCGACCCGAAAAAAGGCTGGGGTAACGCCAATCGCGGTCGCTATTCCAACGACAAATTTGACGCGATGTTGGAAGATGCGCTCGTCACGATTAACGACGCCAAACGCGAGGCGCTGCTAGGCCGCGCCACAGAGATCGCCATGGCCGATTACGGCATTATCCCGCTGCATTTTCAGATGAACGTCTGGGCCATGAAAAAGAACTTGACGTATACAGCGCGCACCGACGAGACCACATCGGCTTGGATGTTTAAGCCGACGGGCACAAAGTGACCGGCGCCCCGGCGAAGGCCGGGGCCCACTCCAGCGCACCGACGAGATCCGCGAATGACAACCCACTTCATCAACAACCAACGCGTAACAGGTAGCGCGGGCGACGTCATCCCCGTACTCGACCCAAGTGACGGCCAGGTCTTCGCGCATCTCGCACGCGGCAATGCCGAAGACATTCGCAAGGCTGTGGCCGCCGCACGCAAGGCCGCTGACAGTGGTGCATGGAGCCGACTCGCGCCGGTCGAACGCGGTCGTTTGCTGCACAAATTGTCCGACGCCATCCTTGCGCATCACGACGAGTTGTGGCAGCTAGAAATGCGCGACTGCGGCAAGCCGGTCAAGCAGGCCAAAGCCGACGGCATCGCGGTCGCCCGCTACTTTGAATACTACGCCGGGGCCTGCGACAAATTGCATGGCGACACCATCCCGTACACGCCCGGTTACGCGGTCATGACGTTCTACGAACCGCATGGTGTTACCGGCCACATCATTCCTTGGAATTACCCGATGCAAATCTTCGGGCGCTCGGTCGGCGGCGCGCTCGCGGCGGGCAACGCGTGCGTCGTGAAGCCTGCGGAGGACGCGTGTTTGTCGCTGCTGCGCATTGCGGAACTCGCCGCTGATTGCGGCTTCCCGGACGGTGCGTTGAACATCATCACAGGCTACGGCCATGAAGCGGGCCAAGCATTGGCCGACGCCGAAGGCATCGATCACATCTCGTTTACCGGCTCCGCTCGGGTAGGCACCATCATCGCGCAGAGCGCGGCGAAACGTCATGTGCCGGTGACGCTGGAACTAGGCGGCAAGAGCCCGCAGATTGTGTTCGCTGACGCGAATTTGGACGAAGCGATCCCCGTCATCATTAACGCCATCATTCAAAACGCCGGCCAAACGTGCAGCGCCGGATCGCGCTTGTTGATTGAGGCGAGCGCGTATGAAAAAGTGCTGGCGTTGGTGGGTGAGCGGATTGGCACGCTGAAGGTCGGGCCTGCTTTGATGGACTGTGATGTCGGGCCGTTGATTCGTGCGAATCAACTTGAGCGAGTGAACGGATTTTTGGCACCGTATTTGCACCTCGAAACTGTAGGAACGGCTCTGCCGCGACCCGGTTTGGTTGAAGCGACGGAGGGTCGCGGCAAAGCCGCTCCTACAAGCCCTGCTGCGGCGAATGCGGGCAGATTGATCGCCCAAGGCCGCATCATTGCCGAAGCACCCGCCACGGGTTTCTACGCCAAACCCACACTTATCGCCGACGTTCCGTTCGACGCGTTTCTAGCGCAAGACGAGGTCTTCGGCCCGGTGCTCGCCGCCATGTCGTTCAAGGACGAAGCGGACGCCATCCGCTTAGCCAATTCCACTGCGTACGGCCTAGTCGCGGGCGTCTGGACAGAAAACGGAGGACGCGCGATGCGCATGGCCCGCGCGGTGAAAAGCGGGCAGGTATTCATCAACAACTACGGCGCAGGCGGCGGCGTCGAGTTACCGTTCGGTGGCGTGAAGTCGTCAGGCTACGGGCGAGAGAAGGGGTTTGAAGCGCTGTATGGATTTAGCGTGATGAAGGCGGTGGTGGTTAAGCATGGTTGACGCTGGTTCGGCTAAGAGAGAAGGCAAGACAGCTTTTTCGCGAAAACCCCGTTATACTTGGGCTATCACCGATTATAGGTTATAGTCGACTAGAAGGTAAATGGCAGCTTAGCCCTTATTAAGTAAAGGACTAAGCCGAAAGCTGATGACGATTCTGGCGGGATGGCTAAGCCGCCACCGCCCTCGGCGCAATCTTCGCCACGGCATCCATCATCGCGCCAATATGCGCTGGCGTGGTGCCGCAGCAGCCACCCACAATATTCACCAATCCGCTCTGCGCAAATTCCTTGATGAAGCCCGAGGTCATGGCGGGCGTTTCGTCGTAGCCGGTGTCCGACAGCGGATTAGGCAGTCCTGCGTTTGGATACACGCTGATGAACGTGTCCGGCGCGATCTTTGCCAGCTCTTCGATATGTGGGCGCATGGCCACCGCACCCAGCGCGCAGTTGATGCCCACGGAGATCGGTCGCGCGTGTCGCACGCTGGCCCAGAAAGCGGCGACGGTTTGCCCGGACAGCGTGCGGCCTGAAGCATCAGTGATGGTGCCGGAAATCATCAGCGGCGGCGGGTTCTTGTCGTCCTCAAACACCGACGAATAGGCGAACAGCGCGGCCTTGGCGTTCAACGTGTCAAAGATGGTTTCAACCAACACTATATCGATGCCACCTTCAATCAGCGCTTCTAGTTGCTCCGTGTACGACACCACCAACTCGTCAAACGACACATTACGTTTTGACGCATCGTTTACGTCGGGTGAAATGCTGGCAGTGCGGTTCGTTGGTCCAAGCGCGCCCGCGACGAAACGCGGTTTGTTCGGCGTTTTTTTCGTCCATTCGGCGCAGCATTCGCGCGCGATTTTTGCGGCTTCGCGGTTCATAGCGCGAACCATATGTTCGAGCTTGTAATCGGCCATCGCAATTGATGTGCCGTTAAACGTGTTGGTCTCGATGATGTCGGCACCGGCCTCTAAATACCCGTGATGAATCTCGCGAATCACCTCTGGTTTGGTCAGCACCAAAAGGTCGTTATTGCCCTTAACGTCGCACATGTGGTCGCGGCAGGCATGGCCACGATAATCAGCCTCGCCAAGCTTGTATTGCTGCACCATGGTGCCCATACCGCCATCGAGAATGAGGATACGTTGGCGAAGCAGATCAGCAAGATGTTGGCGGCGGTTCATGGGGCGCTTAAAGGTCGTCAATCCACTATTTTCTCACGGGCGGACCGGCTCACGGAAGCGGGTGGTTTCGTATGTGCGGCGATACGCTTGCGTGGTGGCGCAACCCGCTTGCCCGCAATGAGGGTGCCCACCAGCGCGTCGGCGTGCTTGGCCAAGTCGTACAGTTTCGAATCAAGCAACTATTCGTGCACCAAGCCGCGCGGGTTCGATTGATGCGATGCTCGCTGGTGCCAACGCACGCAAAGCGCAGGCCACAGCGCAGTACGCGTTGGCGGTGCAGGGCGCGTTCAAGAACGTGCATGACGCACTCAATGTGATCGCGTCAAAAGAGGCGTTGGTGACCACGGCCGACAAACGCATCGCCGCGCTGCGAGCGGTGTTGGCCTTGCCAATTTGCGCTACACAAACAGTTACTCAAGCTATCACGAAGTGCTCAACGCGTAACGCGATTTGACGCAGGCCAAGTTCGGCGTGATCGACCCAAGCGCGCACAATTGGCAGGAGTCGTGACGCTGCACAAAGCGGTGGGCGGCGGTTGGGCTTTGCGATCAGAAAATGGATGGCGCGGAGCACAGCGACCTACGTGAAGCAGGTGACAATGTGACGGTCGTTCGTCACCTCCATCACATCCGTCACGTTAGTCACCGTGGTTCAGGCGTTGCCAGCCCAAACTGGGTAAATCTTAGAAGCGGTCTGCCTAGGAGCGCTTCTGGTGGCGTAAGCAACCGTGCAGCCGCGCAATCGCGGCCGTGGCCGCCCCTACAAATTGCCCTGATCTGATGAGGGCGTTTACGAAAAAAGCGACAATCGGGATTGTTATTCGATTGGCCCCATGATTGCCCATGAAACACCTGACGCCTCAAGAAGCCCACGGCTTTATCCACACCAATACGGATGCGGTGTTTGTTGATGTTCGCTCAGAGATCGAGTTTTTTTATGTGGGTCATCCGGTGGGTGCCGAACACATCGCGTGGCAGGAGCCGCCTGACTGGGACATTCAGCCGGAATTTGCACAGCACGTGAAGGCGCTGGTCGCAGGCGTTCGTACGCGTCCTGTGATCTTGATTTGCCGCAGCGGTAAGCGTTCCGTCGACGCGGGCAAAGTGCTTGAAACGGCCGGCTTCTCGAATGTGTACAACGTGCTGCATGGGTTCGAGGGCGACCTCGATGAGAACTTTCACCGCGGCCACAAGAGCGGTTGGCGCTTCGACGGTTTGCCTTGGGCGCAGATGTAGGGGCGACAGGCAAGCAGCGAACACTGCACCGACACGTTTGCTACCGACGAAAAAAGACCCGCGCGAGGCGGGCCGGAGTCCTGAGAGACCTGATAAGACCGGAGGTGTATCGAGGGGGTGGTCTCAAAGGCTGCACACGTAGACGAATCTTCTGTATGCAGATGTCATATTAGCCGCCACTTATGCTGTTGTCAAGCGCTTTAATAATTTTTTTGAGACTGCACGCTGCCAATACCGCGCCGCTCAACTGCGTCGCCCAAGAAAAAGCCCAGCAGGGCAAGCCGAGCTGGGCAATAAGGTATGAGCATTCGTATCAACCGCGATAAATCTGTAACGACAGAGCAGCGTTAACCGCCGTGACGTTGCCGAAACTTCTCGCGCATTTCGTCTGCGCGGGAAACGCGATCAAGTAGATGACTCTTGATCATGCCTTTTTGTTCCGTAGTCAAAGTTTGCGTAAATTTCACCCATTCGGCAATCGCCGACTTGCGCTCGACGGCGGTGGCCGCTTGAGCTTCGTCACGCAGATTGAGCAGCCGTGCAAAGTCAGGATCGGCTTTCGCAAGTTCCGCTTTTGCCGTGGCGGTAGCGGCCACGCGGGCCTTACGGGCTGATTCGTTGGCTTTGATGGTCAGTTGCATGGAAACGATGTACTGTGCGTCCTGCGTGGCGTTCAGGTTCAGTTTCGCTTTCATCGCCGCAAAGTGATTGCCGAACGGCAAACCCAGTTCGGGCATACCCGGCGGCGCGGCATGCGCCAAACTCGCACCGACGATGAACGGTGCGAGCAGTGCCGCGACGCGCGCGACGGGTTTGAGCGTGGATTTACGCGATGACATGGAACCTCCGTAATTTGTGTTCTGACGATTTACAGACGCCATTTTCGCGTATCGGTTCGCACCGCGTCGTGCATCGATTAGACGCAGTTGTAAGCACTTGTAAGTATCGTCGTCTGCTGCGGGTCAGCTCTGTTATGTTTCTACTATGACCGCATCGCAACCCATGCCGCACATTCTCGTGCTCGACGACGATCAGCGTCTGCGCGAGTTGCTACAGCGTTTTCTCACCGAGCAGGGCTTCAGGGTATCGGTGTTGCCGGACATGCGAGATTTGGCGCGTCGACTGGAGCGTGATCCGCCGCATTTGATGGTGCTCGACTGGATGATGCCGCATGAGGATGGCTTGACGATCTGTAAGCGGCTCAGGGCCAGCGGTGACCGCACGCCGATCATCATGTTGACCGCAAAGGGTGACGATGACGAACGCATTGACGGCTTAGACGCCGGTGCCGACGATTACCTGGCCAAGCCGTTTAATCCCCGTGAGTTGGTCGCCCGAATTCAGGCTGTGCTGCGGCGCGCCGCTGACGTGTCGCCTGGTGCGCCGATCCCGACCAATCAGCCTGTGACGTTTGGTGATTGCGAAGTGAACTTTGCGACCCGCGTGCTCACCCGTGGCGGGCTTGCGCAGGATTTGACCACCAGCGAATTTGCCATGTTGCGGGTGTTTGTCACGCATCCGCATGAGCCGCTGACGCGCGAGCGTTTGTCGATGCTCGCGCGCGGCAAAGAGCATGAAGTGTTCGACCGCGCCATCGACGTTCAGGTGTCGCGCCTGCGCAAGCTCGTTGAGCTGGACGCCGGAAAACCGCGCTACATTCAAACCGTGTGGGGCCGTGGTTACGTCTTCGTTCCGGATTGACTCGCCGTAGATCGCGATGCCAAAAACGCTTTTCTGGCGACTTGTCATGTTGCTGATGGCTTCCCTCGCGGTGGCTGTGTTGGCCGTGATACTTCTGTTTCGCCAAGATCGTGCGAGCCTGATCGCGCGCAACTTTACCGAAGCAAAAATCGCGCAGATTGAATCGCTGCGCGTCGCACTATCCAAAGCGTCGACCGACGTGAAAAACGGACGAGGCCCGCAGTTGCAAATGATCGGACGCGAATACGGCGTGATGCTGATTCCCGTAGATCGACGACCCGAAATCGGCCAAGTGCCGCGCGGTTCCTCCCTTGCGCCGCTGGTCGAAAAACTGCAGGAACAACTGGGGCGCGATACCGAGATTCGTCTCGGTATGCGGCTCGATCAACCGGTGGTGTGGATTCGCTTAAAGGTGGGTGAAGACGCCGCGCGGTCGGTGTGGGCAGGTATTCCTGTTCGCGACACGGAGGCAGGAGAAGTGCCAATGCGCCTGCTGGTTACGCTGGCTGTGTTGCTGGTAGCGCTACTCACCGCGACCTTCTGGTTTGCACGACGATTGTCCAAACCGCTTGCCGATCTGGCGGATGCGGTTGACAAAGTGGCGCTCGGCAAGCGCCCCGATCCGCTGCCCGAAAACGGCCCCACCGAGATCGCGCGCGTGGCGAGCAACGTCAACCGCATGGCCGCTAATCTGGAGCGACTGGAGCGCGACCGTAGCACCATGCTCGCAGGCATTTCGCACGATATTCGCACGCCGTTGACGAGGTTGCGACTGGCCAGTGAAATGTCGGTGGCTGACAAGCAGAGCCGCACCGAAATGGCGGCTGACATCGACGAAATTGACCGCGTGGTCACGCAGTTTTTGGACTTTGCGCGCGGCAACTCAAAAGAGGCCCCAGTGTGCATTGATGCTCGCGACGCGTTGACCGCCATTGCCGACAAAGCCAACGGTCGTGGGCTCTCCGTCGAGTGGATCGCTGGCGCGGAGGTTCTCAGTGTCAACACCTTCCCCGCAGCATTTGATCGCATGCTAATGAACTTGATCGAAAACGCGCATCGTTACGGCAAACCGCCTGTAGAACTAGCGCTGCGCCGCGACGGCGCGATAGTCGAGATTGATGTGCTCGACGCCGGTGAAGGCGTGGCAGTCGCCGACTTAGAGCGGCTGAAGCAACCGTTCGTGCGCGGCGATCAAGCGCGTGGGGGTCCCATGGGTGCAGGCTTGGGGCTCGCATTGGTGGAGCGTTTGGCGCAGTGGCATGGCGGCAGTTTTGACCTGCTGCTGCGTGCGACAGGCGGGACGGTTGCGAGGTTGCGTTTGCCGCTGGCGTAATCGTCGCAGTCTCGCTTCCGCGCGTGCTCGAATCGCGGCCACACGCTGTCGAAGTGATACGACTCGCCGCGATCTCGTGTGCGAATCGCACTGGTGGCACTCCATCGCCTCCACTACACGTGGCAACCGCGCCGTCGCCGCGGCTACCGCAGGTCGTCGCGAGCAATGGAGATTTTGCCGCGGTAAGTACGATTGAGGCGCTGGTGCTACGAGATGAAACAAAGTAACTGAGGTTCGTCTCAATCGCCCCGGTGGAATGTCGTCCCGTGCATCAGGCGATGATCTCGCACGTCTCCGGGTTCGCGCAATCTTGACGCAGTGCGCATTGCGATCAGGGCAACGCTCGGGAAGAATCAGCGTTAACGCCTGACCGTATGCACATTCTGCTCATATCGCCCACGGGACGTGCGGCAGCGCACAGACTGCGACCCGAAGCACACCTAAAATCCGGTGAACTGGCGGACGTCCGCTCTCTTTTATAGCCACCAACAGGAGACATCATGAAACAACCAAAAAACGCAACCAATACTAAGCTGCCAGACACGCCTCTGACCCCCCATCGATTTCCGTTGCACGCGCAGATGGATGCAACCGCAGGTCGTGATCAGGTGCGCGAGGTGGTGCCAGTGCATGCCCCACGTCAATCTAGGCGCCCTATCGAGAGAACCGCTAAAAAACGGACTGATGTCTGATCGCGCCGCGCACACGTGCCAGAACGGCGGCTCTGGCCGCTCATCTTTTCAACCCACGGTGCCGCCGTCTGGCTCAGGCGTCGGACCACCCGCCTTGTCCACAGGCCCGCGTTCCAAGATTGCCGAGCGTGCGCGCGCGGAACAGAGCGCAGTAGGTGTTGATCACGTTCGCGCCGTCCGCGTAGGCTGCGCTGGGGTGCGCCCAATTTACCGACGGTCTTGACCCTTGCGTTCGTGTAGTCGCTCAAGTACCGGGGTGGGAAGTTTGGCCAAAGCGGGAGCGCTTGGCACCTGCCAGTCACGAACTTCGGTCGACGCGCGTGCCCTTTGTCAGTGTGACGCCCACGTCGAAGCTTCGTCATGCGCTGCCTTCTGATCCTCGCTCATCCTCGCCGTGACAGCCTGTGCGGTGCGCTGTTCGACGCCTACGCAGATGGTGCGCGCCAGGCGGGCGTGGAGTGCCGCGAATTGATCCTGAGCGAGCTCAGATTTGATACTGACGTACACGAAGTCTCGCCCGAGCAACAGCCGCTGGAGCCGGATTTGGTTCACGCCCAGCGGGATATTTGCTGGGCCGAGCATCTTGTTTTTGTCTACCCGACATGGTGGGGCACCTTCCCGGCGCTGCTTAAGGGCTTTTTTGACCGGGTCATGACGCCGGGGTTCGCGTTCCGACATGTAACAGCTGACAAATGGGACAAGCTGCTGGCCGGTCGTACCGCAGACTTGATCACGACGATGGACACGCCGTCGCTCGTCTATCGATTCGTCTATCGGGCGCCGGGGCAACAAGCGCTGCAGCGCGCCACGCTCGGCTACTGCGGCGTCCGTACCGCCCGTGTCGACGCGTTCGGGCCGGTGGTCGCCTCCACTTCCGCACAGCGAAGCCGCTGGCTGGATCAATCGCGGGCAATCGGCTCGCGATTGATTCACGGCGCGCTCTCCCCTGCGCAGCGCCGTCGACAACGGCTCCTCGCGTGGCTCGCCGCGCTGAGACTGCAGTTCTACCCAATGACCTGGATCGCCTACACGGTCGGCGCACTGGCCGCCAGCGCAGGCACACCAATCGCCATGGCGCCCTACTTGCTCGGCTATCTCACCTTGTTTCTACTCGAAGCGGCCACCGTCTTCCTCAATGACTGGTTCGACTTCGACAGTGACCGGCGTAACCGTAACGCCGGGCTATTCAGTGGAGGCTCGCGCGTGCTGGTCGATGGTCGGCTCGACCGCACAGCGATGCGCACGGGGATTGGCCTGTCGATCATGGGCGCAGCGTCGGCGCTGGCCGCCTTGCTCGCCGCTGCCCCAGCCGGATCGGCCAACGTGATTGCCGCGTTTTACGCCATCTTCGCGATTCTTGCCATGGCCTACACCGTCCCACCACTAAAGCTGTCGCACCGCGCGTTCGGCGAACTCGATGTGGCGCTCACGCATAGCGCTGGCGCGATCATGGCGGGCTACCTAGCGCAAGGCGGTAGCTGGAGGGACAGCGCGCCCTGGCTATTGGCGCTGCCGCTGGGAGTAGCGGTGTTACCGTCGATTTTGCTCGCTGGTTGTCCCGACCGCGACGCCGACCAGGCGGCGGCGAAGCGCACACTGGTGGTCAAAATCGGGAAAAAGCGCGCTGTGCGCTTAGCGATGGCAGCGACTGTTGCCGCGCCGACCATCGCCGCAATCCTCGCGCTGGCGAGGGGCGATATGGCTGCCCTGCTCGGTTGGAGCGCCGCTGGCGGCACCGTCCATGCGCTTTGGTTGTTTCGACGGATGCACCGATTGACAGTTGGCAATATGCCCGAGCGAATCGACGGCGTTATTGTGCTGGCACTCACGTTCATCCTCTGGTTCTGCGTGCCGCCGCTGATCATCCTGCATCTTGCGTCTGGAGCTTGAATGTTCACAAGCGTTGGACGGAGCCCTACGTGCCTCGTCCTCTCAAGTTGCCGTTTTCATCAGCAATCACCACCTCCACGCGTCGATTGACTGCGCGTCCGTCGATGCTGATGTTGTCTGCAACGGGGTAGGCCTTGCCGTAGCCCTTGGTCACGACGCGTGTCGTGTCAACGCCGCGTGCGATCAGTGCTTCGCGAATCGCCTCGGCGCGGCGTTCCGACAATTCCATGTTGTAGGCATCGGTACCGATGGCATCTGTATAGCCCTCCACCAATAATTTGCGTCGTGGAAATTGTTTCAGGAATGTCGCCAGTTTGTCGAGGCGCGGGCCTGCTTGCGGCGTGAGTTCGGCTTTATTGAAGGCAAACAGTACGTCGCCCAAAGTCACCAGCAGTCCCCGTTCCGTTTGCTTGCCTTCAATGTCTTTCAATTGCGCTTCGAGCTGACGCACTCGCTCCTCGGCCGCGTTGGCGGTGCCTGACGCCTGCTCCGCTCGTAGGCGCTCCGCGGCTGCCGCTTCTTGTGCGGCGATCGACTGCGCGCGATCTGCGGCGGCCATTCGGGCGGCGGCGTCAGCATTCTGTAGCGCCGTGACCGCAGTTTGCCGTGCATTCGCGGCATCGAGCTGTGATTGGCGCGCTTGCGCCTGAGCGGTCTGCGTTTGATTTTGAGCAACCGTTGCGTCCATGCGTGCTTTTTCTGCCTCACGTGTTCGCGCTTCCAGACGCAGCTTGTCGCCCGCGCTGTTGGCTTCCTTGACGTCTTCGTCTACCTGACGCGAACGCGCAAGATTACGCGCGACCGCCGCGCGCTGCGTCGCAAGGTAGGAGAGGTGATTGACCTCACCTGCATCATGATTGTTGCGCCACACGCTGTCGGCTTGATCGATGGTGTCACGCGCGGCCTTCAACTCAAGCGGCGCGTAGCGCACAACTTCGGGAGTACCTGCGGTTTGGTTGACTGCAAAGCGTGCGCTTTCGAGCGACGCGTTCGGGGTGTTGCTAGCGCATGCAGAGAGGACTGCTGCCGCCAAAGCAGACGCTGCGAGTAACGATTTGCGGGTGTAAGTGATCGTGTTCATGTGGGTCCTTCCCAAGAATTCGTGGAGGTGTGGCAACTTAGCGGACGCGAGATCAAGGCGCACGACGATTGATTTCGTCTTGCAGCGAGCGAATGCTGTCGCGAATTTCTTTCAATGCGCGCTCGCCGCGCATGGCGCTGGCGCGTGACTCAGCGACTCGCGCATCCGCTTCAGCTTCAGCGCCCAAGCGACGTGCTGCTACGTAGTCTTTGTCATTCATCGCGCGTTCAGCACGCGCCAATTTTTCGCGAGCCTGACTCAATTCGACGGGCGCTGCGTCAACCGCATTGGGTGCTGATGAAACCCGCTCGACGGTGGCACGTGTTACCGCCATTTGCTCAACGGGCGGTGGCAAACTGGAGCATGCAGCGAGCAGCGTTGCGACTGCGAGTGCGCCTAGCCGCTTCAATAGATCGATGTCGCTAGTTTGGGCGAGGTTTAAAAGTTGCATGTGGGCTGCTCCTGAGGCTAGGTTCGTGCATCGAAAACTCGATGCGGCAAAGCTTTGGGTGATGATGATGTGGCGTTCACAAATGTCAGTACAACGTTTGAAGACACGATTTGGACAAGCATAAAAACCGTAAGATATTTGCCCTATCGGTGAACAGTCGAAAGTGGTGTAGGCCAAGTCTTACGCGTCGCCGCGCTGTGGCTAAGACGACGCGCGCTAAAGCGCGATGGTCGGCGCTCCCTGAGGAGATCCGGCGCGCAACGTGATCGACGTTGCAAGCCCTCTTGCGATTTAAGGTCGGAAAGGTTGCGTCAACTTCTCCGACACCAAAAGCGCTTCCATCTGCTGCCGCGTCATGATGCCCAAGCTCTCCGCGACTTCATCAATCGGCTGCCCGGTCTTGATCGCTGTTTTGGCGATCAAAGCGGCTTTTTCGTAACCGATGATCGGGTTGAGCGCGGTGACGAGCGTGACTGATTCGCGCACCCGTTTGGCGAGCAATACATAGTTCGGCTCGATTCCGGCAACGCAGTTGTATTGCAACGTCAGGCAGGCGTTGGTCAAGTGCTGAATGCTCTTAAACAAGCTCCAGCCCATGATCGGTTCGAACGCATTCAATTGCAGTTGCCCGGCCCCAGAGGCCATGGTCACCGTGATGTCGTTGCCGATCACTTCGAACGCGACTTGGTTCATCACTTCAGGAATCACCGGATTGACTTTGCCCGGCATGATCGACGAGCCTGCTTGCCGCGCGGGCAATTTGGTGTCGCCGAAGCCCGCTTGCGGACCACTGGAGAGCAGGCGCAGGTCGTTGCAGGTTTTGCTGAGTTTGGTGGCGACGCGCTTAAACACGCCTGAGAGCTGCACAAACGCGCCCGTGTCTTGCGTCGCTTCGATCAGATTTTTGGCATGCACCACCGGGATGCCGCTTTCCTCTGCGAGATATTTGCAGGCAAGGTCGGCTTAGCCGTGCGGTGTATTGATGCCAGTGCCGATTGCGGTTGCACCGAGGTTAATCTCCTGAATCAGTGCGCGCGCTTCAGTGAGCCGCAACACATCTTCCTCGATCATCACGGCGTAGGTCGAAAACTCTTGCCCCAGCGTCATCGGCACCGCGTCCTGCAACTGGGTGCGACCGCTTTGACATCAACCCCTGCCCGCAAAATTTCCATCGAACCGAGAAGGCGGTCAATGGCCATCCACAACGCAAGACGCACTGCGGTCGGATACACGTCGTTGGTGCTTTGCGATGCGTTGACGTGATCGTTCGGGCGCAACGCGTCGTAGCGGCCCTTCTCCAACCCCATGAATTCAAGTGCGACGTTTGCGATGACTTCGTTGGCATTCATGTTGGTGGAGGTGCCGGCGCCACCCTGAATCACATCGACCACAAACTGGTCGAGGAATTTTCCAGCAATCAACGCTTCGCAGGCTTTGATGATCGGTTGTGCGAGTTGACCGTCGAGCGCGCCGAGTTCTACATTGGCGCGGGCGGCCGCTTTTTTGACAAAGCCGAAGGCACGAATCAAGTCGGGCATCGCCGAGATCATCGTGCCAGATATCGGGAAATTTTCAACCGCGCGGGCCGTATGCACGCCCCAATAGGCATGGTTGGGGATCTGCTTTTCTCCCAGAAAATCGTGTTCGATACGGTGGCTGTTTGACATGACATCCCAAGCAATAAAATTATGATGTCATGGACGTTACGGCTTGCAGGCAGCAACGGCCAATGCTTTTTGTGCGAACCGTCATGAGCGGCGCTCATATCCTCGTTCGGCACACGTGCGAATGTGCCCTCTGTTGAAATCGGGAGCGGCGAATTCACCGCTAAGCCAAGTACACTGCGCCCTATGCCGAAAATTAACCTTTCGCCTAGAGGCCACATCGATATCGAACTTGCGGCGTTGCGCGCGTCGCCGCAGGTTCAAAGTGTTGCCTCCCTTGAGCGTGGTGAAGCGTTGCTCCGCGACTATGCCGAGCAGTTGTCGGTTGATGAGACGTTGTACGTTCTGCGATTGTGCGCATCGGGCTGTCAGGGCGCTGGACGCTGGTTAGAGGGGTTGCAGCTGTGTAGTCGCGGCAATGATCTGGCCGCGCGCCATCACAGGCATCAAGACAAAATCGCCTTTTTTGCAATCACCGGAAACATTCATTCGTTCCTGAGAAATATGCATTTGGCGATTCGCGCCATGCGCGAAGCGATATTGATCGCCGAACACGAACACCTTCTCGAAGACCAGATCAAGTTGTTGCAAGGCTTGGGGCCGCTGTATTCGCGGCTGGATTTGCATGAGACCGCCCTCGCATTGCATGAGCGTGCGTACGACCTCGCTGGCGTCGGGGCGGCGGGCTCGTTGGCATCGCTGCGCCTCGGAGCGCTGAACAACATCGCAGGGTCATATCGATGCATGGGCAAACTGGAGCCAGCGCAGCGCTACATCGATGCCGCGTTGCAGGCGGCGCAGACGCAAGCCGCTCGCGACTGGCTGCCGAACCTGTTGCATACGCGTGCCGAAATTTATGCCGCGCGAGGTGATTTAGCGCGCGCGCTGCTCGACGCTGACGCATCGGCGGAACAACTGCGCATACGCAACAACGTGCCGGTTTTGATGCGCGTCTTGATCGACTCTGCGAATTGGCTCGCCGCACAGGGCGACTTTG